>Ga0209992_10000034_pt1 | contig 215517 bp, 166 predicted proteins | sample 2SBtaG_2_FD_182564 | JGI IMG/M metagenome (GOLD analysis project Ga0209992, IMG submission 182564) | Deep subsurface microbial communities from Kolumbo volcano to uncover new lineages of life (NeLLi) - 2SBTROV12_ACTIVE470 metaG (SPAdes)... | ecosystem: Environmental > Aquatic > Marine >... | reverse complement strand
CCCCCAGTTGCCTCCCGCAAAGGCAGTGGCTCCCCGAGCAAGACTCGAACTTGCGACAAATCGGTTAACAGCCGATTGCTCTACCAACTGAGCTATCGGGGAAGCTGGGTCAAAGGTAACCCAGGGGGGGGTGGTGTCAAGCTAGGCGGGGGGCTTCCCGGTGCTGGGGTTGGGGGCGGGGACGTTGTTGGGTGGGAGGGCGTTGAGGTCGAAGTCGGGGATCCAGTCGCGGGCGGTGCGGGTAGGGGAGCCGGTTAGGCCGCAGCTGGTGGCTGCCCAGTGGACGAGTTGCGGGGCGGTCCAGCCGTGATCTCGCAAGGCGGCGAGGGTCAGGGATGGGTTGCGTTTGGCTAGGCGTTGGCCGGAGGAATCGACGACCAGGGGGACGTGGAACCAGGAGGGGTGGGGGAGGTTGAGGGCTTCCTGCAGGAGGAGCTGGCGGATGGTGGAGGAACGCAGGTCCGCTCCGCGCAGGACATGGGTGATGGACTGGTCGGCATCGTCGACGACCACGGCCAACTGGTAGGCCGGTTGACCGTCCTTGCGGGTGACGGGGAAATCGCCGCTGGTGAGGCAGGGGTCCTCGGAGTAGGGCGGCGCGCAGCCGTCTTCGAATTGACGCTCGCCGGGGGGGACGGTGAAACGCCAGGCGGCGGGCTTGCCGGTGAGGGTGCGGGCGTGTTCCAAGTCTTTGTAGAGGCCGCGGCAGGTGCCGGGGTAGGAACTGGCAGGGGATTCGCCGGGGTGGGGAGCGCGGGCGGCTTCGGCCAGGTCCTTGCGGGTGCAGACGCAGGGGTAGAGGCGACCGGTGGTGCCCAGGGTCTGTAGGGCCGAGTCGTAGAGGTGCCGGCGCTCGGACTGGCGCACAATAGCGCCGTCCCAATCGAGGCCTAGCCAGGTCAGGTCCTCGAGGATGGACTGCTCGGAGCCCGCGACGCAGCGCTCGGTGTCCAGGTCCTCCATGCGCAGGACGATTTCGCCGCCCAGCGCACGCGCCTGCCACCAAGCCAACAGAAACGAGCGCGCGTGACCTAGGTGCAGGTCACCGCTGGGGCTGGGGGCGAGGCGGGCGCGCAAGGGCGCTGTCCTAGTAGCGGTAGCGCTCGGGCTTGTAGGGGCCGTCCTTGGGAATGCCCAGGTACTCGGCCTGCTCGTCCGTCATCACGGTCAACTGCACGCCCAGTTTCTCCAGGTGCAAACGCGCCACGCGCTCGTCCAGGTGCTTGGGCAGGGTGTAGACCTTGTTCTCGTACAGGTTGGCGTTTTGGAAGAGTTCCACCTGGGCCATGACCTGGTTGGTGAAGGAGTTCGACATCACGAAACTCGGGTGGCCGGTGGCGCACCCAAGGTTCAAGAGGCGTCCTTCGGCCAAGATGATGACGGCGTGACCATCGGGGAAGGTCCACTGGTCCACTTGGTTGCCGTGCTCCAAGGTGTTCTTGATGTTGAGGAGCTCGATGCCCTCGTACGCAACCAGGCCAGCGATGTCGATCTCATTATCGAAGTGGCCGATGTTGCCGACGATGGCGTTGTGCTTCATGCCGGCCATATGTTTGGCCGTGATGATGTCCTTGTTGCCGGTCGTGGTAATGAAGAGGTCGGCCTCGGCCAGGACGTCTTCAACGCGTGCAACCTGGAAACCCTCCATGGCGGCTTGCAAGGCACAGATGGGGTCGATCTCGGTGATCACCACCCGCGCGCCTTGACCAGCCAGGGACTGAGCGCAGCCCTTGCCCACGTCGCCGTAACCACACACCACAGCGATCTTGCCCGAGAGCATCACGTCGGTGGCCCGGCAGATGCCGTCCACCAGGCTGTGGCGGCAGCCGTAGAGGTTGTCGAACTTGGACTTGGTGACCGAGTCGTTGACGTTCATGGCGGGGAAGAGCAACTCACCGCGCTCGACCATTTGGTACAGACGATGCACGCCAGTGGTCGTTTCTTCGCTTACGCCTTTGACCTCTTTTGCCAGCTCGGTCCACTTGGTTGTGCTAGCGGCCAGACTCTTGCGCAGCAGGGCCAGGAAGACGGTCCACTCTTCCGAATCCCCCGGCGCGTCCGCGGGGACTTCGCCGGCCAACTCGTAGTCACGGCCCTTGTGCACCAGCATCGTGGCGTCGCCGCCGTCATCCAGAATCATGTTGGGAGCGCCGCCATCCGGCCAGGTGAGGGCCTGCTCGGTGCACCACCAATACTCCTCGAGTGTCTCCCCTTTCCAAGCAAAGACCGGTACACCGGCGGGAGCTTCCGGAGTCCCCTTCGGCCCGACCGCTACGGCCGCCGCCGCATGGTCCTGGGTGGAGAAGATGTTGCAGCTAGCCCAACGCACTTCCGCTCCCAAGTCGACCAGGGTTTCGATCAGGACCGCCGTCTGGATGGTCATGTGCAAAGAGCCCGTGATGCGCGCACCCTTGAGAGGGAATTTGCCGCGGTACTCATCACGCAGAGCCATCAAGCCGGGCATCTCGTGCTCGGCGAGAACGATCTCCTTGCGCCCGAATGCGGCCTGGGCGATGTCGATCACTTTGAAGTCGTGCATGCTGCTGGAGCTGGTAGAAGTCATGGTGCTGATGGGGGGCTATCGATGATGCGTGAGGATGTGTAGGGGGAACGAGTGGAGCTGGGCATCCCTTGGCCCACTGGATCAACTCGCCGGTCAACTCGTTGGGCTGGCCTCGAGGGAAGGGATCTCGTGCTCGAGCACTTGGATTTCGAGTTCTCCGCCGGGCAGGTCGATCGTCTCCACGGCGCCTACCTGCAGGCCCAGTAGGCCGGCAGCCAGGGGCGCGCGGTAGGAGACCACTTGAATCCCTTGCCACTGCTCGCCGTCCCAAGGGCCGAGAATCACGATGCGCTCCTCGCTACCACTCTCGATTTCGCGATAGCGCACGATCGAACCGGGGCAGATCGTGTCGGCCGGTAGAGCCACTTCTTCCAGCAACCCAGCCAGACGCAGCTCCTCTTCGATCTCCATGGCACGACCCGTCAGGTTGCGCTGCTCTTCGATGGCGCTCTCCCACTCGGAGTTCTCTGACAGGTCACCGAAGGATGCAGCTCGCCCGATAGCTTCTTGATTGGCGGGGATCTTCTCGTCCATCAAGTTCTTGAGCTCGGCCGAGCGTCGTTCCAATCCGGCTTTCGTGGTCCAGATCGTGTCGCTCTCCCAGAACGGGCCACTTTGTCCGGCGTAGAAGCGACGGTCGCGGTCGATGCAGATCTCCGTAATCAGATGGTCGATTTCGGATTCGACTCCGCGCTGCAACAGGGTGTTGATGCCATGCAAGGTGCCGTCGTCCGCTTCGGCCAGTAGCCCGCGCAGTAAGGGCTGATCTCCCCCAGCCAAGAGCTCTGTCAGGCGTCCGCAGACTCGAGTGAGCTGGGGATTGCCGCTCTTGCTGCGGTACAAGTGGGTGGCGAGGTTGAGCAAGGCGTGTGCGCGTTGAGGACGGGTCGGGAAGTCCTCACCCAATTCCTGACGCTCAAAAATCGCCGCCAGGGAAACCAAGAGGGCCGGAGCGCGCAACGGTCGGGCAAGCAGGCCGGCGTAATGAACAGACATGGCCTGCTCACGCTTCTCCTTGGTGAGTCGATCCACAAGCAGGCGCACCTGCCCAGGGGCTGCATGCGGGAGGTTTGCACAGGCGATGTCCAGCCACTCATCTCCATGCAACTCAGGCAGCACATCCAACGCGCGCTCTTGATCCTTCACGCTGGGCAGGGACTGGAACAAGCGCCACAGCTCCGGCGGGGTGGCCGGATCCGAGGGAGCTTCCGCCTGGGCCAGGGGAGTCAGAGCCTCCAGTAGTTGGGGCGGGCACACTTCGGTCTTGGCGCGCAGCAAGAGCCAGACGGCGACTCGTTCTTCAATGGGCTCCGTCTCCGCCAGGGCCTGTTCCCGCAGGATGCCAAGGGCCATCTCCACCAGCGCCGGGTCGGTCGTTCCACCCGTCAGCAAGTCACGCACCTTGGAGTGTGCCTGGGCCAAATCCGTGGCGCGATCGAGGGTCTTGCGCAGAGCGGCCATGGGATCCTTGGCGGTGAGCAACAAGGAGATGATCGATTTCTGGGGCGTTCCCGTCACCTCAAACCACTCGGAGTTCTCCGCCAGCTTGCGCGCCTTGCGCCACCATGCGGTCCAGGCGCTGCCTTCGATACCGATGCCCATGAGGGCGTTGCGCACGGCGGCCGTGGTCGCTCGCCCATTGTGGGTAGCCGTAATCGCCTTGAGAGCATCGAGCGGGTCCTTCTTGGCCCCGGCGCGCACGCCCTCCGCGTCGCGGAAGTAGCGACCACGCAAGTCCTCTTCCCGTAGGGGCTCGAAGATTTCGACCGCCGCGTGCATGGGAAAAATGTCTTGACGTTTGTTCCAGAAGCGGACCTTCATCTCGAGTCGCGCCGGGGAGACTTCGACGATCTCACCGGAGCCCCAGCCGCCTGGGTGATGGACCAGGGTGCCTTCCTGGAACGCACAGAGCTTGGCGAAGGATTTCCAAGGTCCACGCAGATCGGCACTGCCAGCCTGCAACCCGGTCAGTTCGCAGTAGGGCTCAAACCAGTCCTGATCGGACCACGCTGCGCTAGCGGCCTCCGTCAAGATCGCTGTCAAGTCCGCAGGGTTGCCCCCGGCCACGAGGGCCGTACCTGCCAGGCGCGCCGCGTCCGCGTGTCGGCCCTCCTCGTTCAGGGCCACGGCGTGGTCGTGCGCTTGCTTCGTTCGGCTTGCCATGCGCTTCTTGCTGCCAGCCAGGCGAATGGCATCGAGCAGGTCGTCGATGGGCTCCTCGGTGCCCAGGAGTTCCTGCCATCCTGCGTCGAAGTCCTGCCATTTCTCTTGGCTCACGAGAATGGGGAGTTTCATGGTTGCCGACCTAGCCGCTGGATGTGAGTGAGCACGCCCGTGCAAGCGGACTTTTTGTCCGGGCATGAATGCGCCCCCGAAGAAGAAACGACTGGTTCCCCCCGGAGGCGTACGCAAGAGAGTATGCATCCGGGGCTGAGGGATAACCACCCCGGCGAGCCCAGAATAGGGCCTGGGCAGACCCACAGATGCCCGCAGGTGGGGCCCGTTTCGAGATCTGGGCCTAGCCGTCCAGGGCCATCAGAGCCCCCTTCAAATACCGGGACCTTGGGAATTCCGGGCGCTGGGGGTGGTCCGGACCGGCGCCCATAATTTGCAGCACCTTGATCCCGCGCTCGGCTCGCCGCGCCGCTTGAAAACAGAGGCCCAGGAACTGGGCCAAGTCCAGGGCTCCCGAACACGAGAAGGTGGCGACCAGGGCACCGGGTGCTGCAGCCTGGAACGCCAGTGCATTCAGATCGAGGTAGCGGCGTTTGCCCTCTTCCATGCGCGCCCGGCCCGAGATGAGTTTATGCGGATCGACGATGACCAGGTCGGGCTTGCGGGCTTCCGCGCACACGTCGCGCAGCACGTTGAACGCGTCTCGGTGAATGAACTGCACGTCGACGCCCGCATGGCCTGCGGCCAAAGCTGCCCGGCGCAGAGCTTCTTCGTCCAGATCGGCTGCGCGGACTCTGCGGGCGCCCTGAAGGGCGGCGAGGACAGAAAACCCACCGGCGTTGCAGCACAGGTCCAGGACATCCCTGCCATGGGCCAGCCTGGACACGGACATGCGGTTGTCACGTTGGTCGCAGAACCAGCCCGTCTTGTGGCCGCGGCCGGGAGTGATGGGGAAGGCCACGCCGTTTTCCTCGATCCACACGTCCGGGCCTGCCGGGGGTTCCAGGTGTTGCATGCCCTCGAGGCGCGCCGCCGACTTCGGCACACGGTGCAGCACCTCGACATCGGGATCCGCTTGGCGCAGGACCCACTCGATGTCCTCGCGTAGGTTCCAGAACCCCAAACAGTGGTACTCGCAAACGAACACAGGCCCCAGACGATCAATGATCAGGCCGGACAGGTCGTCCCCTTCGGCGTGCACGAGACGGTAGGCGTTGGTCACTTCCGGCAGGCGCAGGGTGCGCTTGCGCAGGCGAGCCGCGCTCGCAATGCGTCTCTGCAGGAATTCCCGCGGGCGACGAAGATCCGACCTCTTGCCCCGGGATAGCAAGCGGATGCGAATGTCCGAAGCACCATTAAAGAGACCGTGCCCCACAAAGCGGCCCCGCGGGTCGATGACCTCCACGATGGCGCCGTCCTCCGGACACTCCTGCTCGGGCACCTGTCGCCCAAATATCCAGGGGCCACCAGGCAAGGTGTCCGTATCGATGTGCAAGCTGGGGTAAGACATGGGCTGTGTGGCTTAGGATCCCCCGCGGTCTCTCCGGGAGCGGGCGGGAGAGGCTACCCTGTTGCCCCCGCTCCGCGCCCCACACGCCCAACGAATTCTATGCTCGTCCCAGGCTCTCGCTCCACAACATCGCTTCGACCCGAATGGGCTCGACCCTGGTCGGCTAACTGGTCCGTCGCCGCACTCCTGATCGCCAGCTTGGGCAGCATGGGGAGCGTGGCGGCCCAAGACGTGCTCGAGGTCCCCGTCGAGCAACGAGCGCAGGCTGAATTGGAGGTCCCGGTACCCGGACCGATCGCCTTGGTCGGCGGCACCCTCTACACCATGGATGGCAGTCTGGAGACGCTGACCGCTACGGTGCTGGTGCGTGGGGGGCGCATCGAAGCCGTGCTGCCAGTCGAGCCGGATGGGAGCGCCCCGGCCTTGCCGCGTGACGCGCGTGTGATCGACGTGAGTGGGCAGTTCCTGATCCCGGGTTTGATTGATGGGGCGGTCAGCCATGACCCCGACCACGATGCGTTGTACGTCAGCGCTTCAGTGACCACCGTGCGCGACACTGGCAATGATGTGGCCTTGGCACTGACGGAGCGACTGGCCCCCGCGCGCGAACGCACGCCCGGTCCGCAACTCCTGATCGCGGGCCCCATTCTCGACAGCTCCACCGCATCCTCTTCGCAGGCGCTGGTCCTGACCGACGGACCTTCGGCCCGCACGCGCCTGGGTCAGCTACTCGCCACGATGGACGCGCGTGCAGAGGCCTTGGGTCTGCCCACCGAACTCATGCGGCCTGACTTCCTCTGCTTTCATAGCGGGCTCAACCCCGATGCCTGGCGCACACTGATCGAAGTGGCGCACGCGGCGGATCCGCTTCTCCAGGTTTGGGGGCCAGGACCTTCGGGAGTTTCTCGCCAGGAACTGCTCTCCAGCGGACAAGATGGGCTGCTGGGCATGCACAGTCTGCTACCGCCGAACAAGGGTTGGCACGACCTGGCACAGGGCGAGTTGCAACCGGGCCTCGAAGCCATGGGCCGGGCCAAAATGGCGCTGACCCCGCTCTTGGGTGTCTTCGCGCGCATGCTTCAGAACACCGGCGCGCAAGGCGAGCAGGCATTAGGACTGGGGTACCTTTCCCCGACCTACGAGAGGCTCTGGCGTCAGGAAGCACTCGTCTGGAAGGTCCAACGCGAGGAGAGCCAGCTGTCTTCCATCACGACCCGCGCCCTGTCCACACAGCGCCGCGCGCTCTTGGAACTTTGGCGAGCGGACGTTCCCCTGGTGCCAGGTAGCGGCTCCCCCAATCCCTGGATTCCGCCCGGAGCAGGGCTGGTTTACGAACTGCAACAATGGGTGCGCGCGGGCATCCCGCCCTTGGAAGTCCTGCGCATGGCGACCGCTGGTTCGGCCTCCCAAATTGCCCCCGATCGAGGCCGAATTGCGGCGGGCCGGGTCGCCGACCTGGTCGTCCTGCCCAGGGACCCCGGTCGCGATATGAATGTTCTGCTGGCCCCCAGCAGCGTGGTGCTGCGTGGTCGCGAATTGGACCGCGACACGCTGCAAGCCATGCGCTCGCAACTCTTGGCGCGACAGACTGCGACACGCGCACGGCTGCGGGAACCACTCGTGGTCACCCCGCCCGAACTACCCGAGGGGGACGTCATCCTCACCGGGCGCGCGCGTAAGATGGCCTACGGCACCCGTATCAGTGCCGAGCGTTTCGCCGTGGTCCGAACCTTTGACGGGGGCACCACTTTTCTCTCGCACCAGGTCCTGCCCGGTCCCGATGGGGCCCCGGCCAACGACGTGTTCATGACGCAGGTCTTCCGCGACAGGAGCCTCCAGTCATTCCAAGTGCGAATGGATCACCGCGTGCTCGAGGGCCAGGGGATCTTGGCGGAGGGCACTCGCGTGGGTACCACCTCGCGCATGGCCGTGCGCCGCCGCGATGCCGGGGGCATCATCGACACCAAGACTGCGGAGGACACGCTCACTCTCGTCGATGGGTCGGATATCCTGAACGCTCTGATCGTGGGACAGTTTGCGCCCCTCGGCGTGTTCTACAGTCTGGGCTTGGAAGGCCCTGCCCTGCAGCCGGGGGTCGACCGTTGGCACCTGCAAGTGCACCCCGAGGATCTGGGGCTGCACGTGGTGACGCGCACGGGTCGCCTGGCCATGGCTATTGGGGCCAATGGAGTTCCTGTCACCCTGCAGCGTCGGGTGGGCAGCGGAATCACGGAGTTGGAAATCAGCGAGATCAAGACCTTCGGTGGGCCCGGACTGGTCCCGCCCCAAGGGCGAGTCTTCGTTGCTCCCGTCGAGGAGGCGATGGATGGAGAGGGCGCCCCGAGTGAGGGGGACGACGGCTAGACCATGGCGGGCGTCGATCGGTTCTGCACGGCCCTCAACGCGGACGTGCTCACGGCGCAGGAGGGTGAATTCAAGCCCCTCTGCATCGGGAGCCTGCGGCTCGCAACGCCTGTGGTGTTGGCGCCCATGGCGGGGGTCACCAACTACCCATTCCGGAGCTTGTGTCGGGACTATGGAGTTGGATTGTTTGTCTCCGAGATGATCACCGCGCGTGGTTTCTTGTTGGGCAATCGCATCACCTCCAAACTCGCCGCCGTGCACCCCGGGGAATACCCGCGCTCCATCCAGATCTACGGCTCCGACCCCAAGGACCTAGGTGAAATGGTCGCACGCCTTGTGGACGAGGGTATCGACCACATCGACATCAATTTCGGGTGCCCCGTGCCCAAGGTCACGCGGCAGGGTGGGGGCAGCGCCATTCCGGCGCGCCCGCGCCTCTTGGCCCGACTGGTACGCGCCATGGTGCACCACGCACAGGCTGTACCAGTGACCGTCAAGATGCGGTCGGGTCTCGACGACCAGACACCTACCGCCCTGGCAGCTGGCCGAGTGGCCCAAGAAGAGGGCGCGGCGGCCGTTGGGTTGCACGCGCGTACCGCGGCCCAGCTCTACGCGGGGGATGCGGATTGGAACGCCATTACGGAACTCAAGCAGGCCTTGACGATTCCCGTCCTGGGCAACGGCGACGTGTTTGAGTGCTGGGATGCCCTGCGCATGATGCGCACGACGGGTTGCGATGGGGTCATCGTGGGCCGCGGCTGTTTGGGTCGGCCCTGGCTCTTCGGAGAGTTCGTCGCGGTGTTTGGTGGCCAAGAACCCTGCGCGCCGCCGAACCTAGGCGGAGTTCTGGAGGTGATGGAAGAGCACGGACGGCGGCTCGTTGAGTTGTTCGGGGAGGACCATGGTGTGCGGCAGATGCGCAAGTGGACCACCTGGTACACGCGCGGATTTCGAGGGGCGGCGGCGGTGCGTGGGCAACTTGCACGATTGAAAGACCTGGGAGAAATGCGGCCCCTGCTCAGCACGCTCGACCTCGAACAGCCCTTCCCGCTGCAGGCCCTGCGCGCCTCACGAGCGAAGGGCAGCCGCATCCAGAAGGTCAAATTGCCCGTCGGCTACCTCGACAATCCGGATGAGGACTGCGCCCCCAAGGGGCCCCACAGCCAGGAAGAAATCAGAGCCTGGGAGAAAGCCCTGGGAGCGGGTTAGGCGATGGGGGAGTTTGATGTGATCGTGGTCGGCGCCGGGGCGGCGGGGCTGATGGCCGCGCACCGCGCCTCTCGACTGGGAGCACGGACCCTGGTGCTTGAAAAGACTCCGCGCGCCGGAACGAAAATCCTGGCCAGCGGGGGGACCCACTGCAACCTGACGACCACCCTGGATGGTCGCGCTGCAGCCAGACTCTTTGGCCCAGCGGGTGAACGCTTTTTGCGCGGGCCCTTCCAAGCCCTTTCTCCTAGCGCCCTGCGCGCGGAGTTCGAAACCTGGGGAGTGCCCACTCGCACGGCCCCCATGGAGAAGGTCTTCCCCATCAGCGGGCGAGCACGTGACGTGCGCGATGCCCTCCTGGACGCCGTCGTCGCGCAGCACGTCGTCGTGCGCTACGACGAGCAAGTGGGCCATATTCTGGATCCACAGTCGGCGGACGCCCCGTGGGGAGTCCGCACGACCGGGTCCGAAACCCTGTTGGCGCAGCACTTGATCCTCGCTCCGGGGGGCAAGAGTTACCCGCTCACGGGGACGACGGGCGATGGGTACGACTGGTTGAAGGATCTCGAACTGCCCCTGGTACGACCGCGCCCCTCCCTGGTTCCACTGAGCTCTGAAGCCCAATGGGTGCGCGACCTGGCAGGTGTCTCCCTGCAGGACTGCGAGCTGATCCTGAGCGACTCCGAGGGCCAAGTCATCACACGTCGCCGTCGCCCGCTGTTGTTCACGCACCGTGGCTTGTCAGGTCCGGGGCCCATGGATCTTTCGGGCCGCATCGCTGCCCAGGACCCGCAGTCTCCCCTCCGGCTGCGCGTGGATCTACTGCCCGATGCAGACCGTGAGTCCCTGCGCACTGGACTGCTCGAGCTCGCCGCCCGGAGTGGGCGCCCCTCCGCCGCACGACTCCTGCGTGGCCTGATCCCCAAGCGCTTGGTGGACCCGGTCTTTAGCGCCGGCTCCTTGCCTGCAGACGTCGCGGCCGCCTCCCTTTCACGGGCCCAGCGCCACGGGTTGATTGAAACCATCAAGGGCCTGCCGCTGCCGGTTGCCGGCACCTTGGGTTACGACCAGGCGGAGGTCACCTCGGGCGGCTTGGCCCTCTCCGCAGTGGATCCTCGGAACATGCAGGTTCGGGGCCGGCCCCGCCTTTACGTCTGCGGAGAGCTGCTCGACCTGGACGGGCCGATTGGGGGTCTCAACTTCCAGTCGGCCTTTGCCACAGGCCACATGGCAGGTCTCGCCGCAGGACGCTCAATCGTCGGACAAGAGGTCTAGCTGCCGCATGACCCAGACCAGGGTTCGGCGCACCGTCTCCCCGTCAGCGGCCAGAGCCGCGCGCCGCACTCCGCCGGCTTCCCAGAGAGCCAAATCGGAGTCCAACGCCTTGCCGCGCTCCATCCAGAACTCCTCCAAGTCGGCGTGGGTCGCAGGTAATTCCTTCACGAGCGCGGCAGGACTGCACCCCACGGCGGCCCACAGCGCATGCATGCGGTCCCGGTGGGGACGGTAGGTCGCAGCCAAGGGTGGGTCGGCCTGAAAGAGTGTGGCCGCCAGAGCCTGGCCCAGTTCCCGCTCGGCCCGCAGGTCTAGGAAGATCTCCCCGATGCGGCCATACAGTTCGTCGTGCTGCGTGGGCGGCACGGGCGCCACCCAGGTTTTCCAGTCGTCCAGCACATCGTGCACGATGCCCAGGCACTCCACGTCCGGCATTTCCATTTCCAAGCCCGATCCCCAAGCGTCGTAGAGATCCACTTCCCGCAGGGCCTTGCCTTCGCGATCTGAGTAGGCATGGGAAAAGGCCCCATGCGCTGTGCGCTGGTGCCCTTGGTCCAAGGCCCCGGCGACGATCGCCTGGGCCAGGTCGGAGTCGGGCACTCGGCCGGCGAGTGCTAGCTCGAAGATGTGGGCCGGCGATGGGCGAGACGACCTGCCAGAGGCATGGGAAACGACCGTGCCGCGGCCGTAGTCGTAGGTCCAAAGCAGAGGGTGGGGATCCTGGGCTCTGGAGCGGAAGACCTTGCGAATCCAGGCCTTCTGACGCGAACTCGGGTGTTCGACAAAGCGCCGGGCAATGACCTGCGCTGGAGCGTGGCGGCTGGCCTGGTACAGAGGAGGTTCCGGGGTGGCCTTGGGCCAGGCGCGTGGGTCGTGCTCCACCTGGGCCAAGATGTAGGAGACCAATTGGGCCTGGTAGGTCCGAGCGGCTTGAATCTCGGCTTGGTACCAGCCACTGACCTCTTGGCGTTGCGCGGCGGACAACCCGTCCCAAACGGCTTGTAGCCGAGCATCGGTGGGCTGTGCTTGGGCGTCGGAGTCTTGAGCCCTCGACGGCGTGGCAAGGGCCAGGCCTAGCAGCAGACAGGTTGCTGCTCGGCGTTTCGGATTGGAGAAGGTCACAGGCACATGTTGCCAATTCCATAGGGGTCCCGCGCCCCCGGTTTTTCCTGGACACAGGTCAGCTCGTAGACCAGGTGCTCGCCCAAAAAAAGGGGGCCGGCCCTAGGAGGAAGGCCGGCCCGGAGGTTGGTCGGTGCGAGGGGAGGGCCTCGCAAACCGAGACGGCACCGAGGTGCTCGTCTTGGACGTCAGTTTTTTTAGCGCGGGCTCCAACCGGACCCGTCCGCGTGACAATCACCGCAAAGCTCGTTCACACGGATGAGGGGGGGTGGGGTCCAGTGGCGCCCGACTGACTGACGTCGTACCACACTCGCCCAAGGGTACCCCCGCAAAGGGAATTCGAAGGGCTCACCTCTTAGAATTTGCAATTTCTTTGACCAAGGCGTGTTTTAGGCCCCAACGACGTGCTTCTTGTGGGTGGCGTCGCCCAGATTGGCGCACGTCTGCCGGCGAATTGGAGCGCGTACTGGGCACCTCGAGCTAGCCCGGTGAGCACGCATCTAGCGCACCAGGAGGGGGCCCTCTCGAAGCCAAGCAGGGTTCAGGGGAGGGCGATCGCCAGTGAACGGTGGCTCGATGCGGATCGCGAGTGGCTGGGAGGAATCCAGTGGCACCCTAGGACTTGCGTCGCTTCCGACTACGCCTCGGACGCCTGCGCACCCGTTTGCGCTCCTGCTCCAGCTCCTCCTCGCTGGCCTCCTGAGCCCGCTCAGCGATCTCCTGCCAGGCCTCGAAGATATCCCAGCCCACCCCACGTGCCTGGGCTCGCAGGCCAAAGAGGTCGTGGGCCTCAGGGAAGTCCTCTTGGCGTGCGAAGAGCAAGGGGCTGAAGCGGGGTTTGGTCAGGGCCAAGAAGCGATCCTGGATCGCGATCAAGCGCTGCGCACGACCGAATTCCCGCCGATTCAGGCGCGTGGCCTCGAAGAGCGGATCCATGACCGCGCGGCAGATACTGAGACGGTCACCCGGGTCGCCCCGGCGCGTGCGCGTATCAGGATCCACCTCGCGCTCCACGAGTTCGTTGAAGAGCACGGCAATCGCCACCGCCACGGTGGGGATGTACCCCTGGTGTACCTCGGCATCCAGCGCTTCAAGCAAGCGCCAATAGACCTCGGCCCTCAGGTGGTCCTCCTCCGGACCACCACGACGTGCACCGAGGTGCAGATCCTGGGCCGGCAGGATGGCCCGCAACGCACCACAGGCGCGCAACATCTTGAAGGACCCCATGGCCGTTCCCGACCGCATGAGCCTCAGAATTTCCTCGAACACGCGCGGGGCCGCGGAGCGCTCTAGTTCGGGTGCCACCGTACACATGGCATTCCAGGTGTCGTCCTCGATGCGAAAATCCAACCGTGTCGCGAACTTGACGGCACGCATGATGCGCACCGGGTCCTCAAGTAGGCGTACCTCCGGTTCACCGATGGTGCGCAGCACTCTGTCTTCGAGGTCCTGCAGCCCCTGTACGTAGTCGAGCACCTCGTGCCGGCGCGGCTCGAGAAACAAGCCGTTGACCGTGAAGTCGCGGCGCAGAGCGTCTTCGTACGCCGTGCCGTACTCGTTGTCTTCCGTAATCAGGAGATCGCCCCCATTCTGTGTCTTGGGAGCTCGCCGGAAGGTGGCGGTTTCGATGATCTTGTGGCCAAAGGTCACGTGCACCAGGCGAAAGCGCCGGCCAATGATGCGTCCGTTCTTGAACAACCGCTTGACCTGGCCCGGACGGGCACTGGTCGCCACGTCATAATCCTTCGGGCGCCGACCGATGAGTAGGTCGCGCACACAGCCACCCACGAAGTAGGCCTCGAAGCCGCGCTCCTGGAGGCGCCGGACGACCTTGAGTGCATCGGAATCCAGCGCGCGCGGTTCGATGTGCTCCGCATCGAGAACCTCCGGCTGGGGACCTTCCACCTGATCCGTGGCCGCAACACTCGCACGCGCTGGCTCATCGCTTTCCTTGGTCTTGGATGCCTTGCCCTTGGCCGGGGTCCGCCGAGTCTTCCCCTTGCTCGATGCCCGCCCCTCGGGCTTGGACTTGCGGGAGCGGCGTTGGGGAGAGCGGGCCAATGAATGAAGCAGGGTGGGGGAGGCCAGTGTGCGGACTCCGAACGTGGGCTGACACTCTAACGCCCTGGCGTTCCAGGGCCCTACCCTCTCTTCCCATACCCTGCGCCACCTCGTACCCTTCCCGTCCCTAGGGCAGTAGCTCCAATTGGTTAGAGCGACTGATTCCAAATCAGTAGGATCGGGGTTCGAGTCCCTGCTGCCCTGCCAATCACCACGCTATGCCCTCTGCCCAGCACGACCCCAGCTCGGACCTCGGTCCCGTGGAGGAGCCGGAAGCAGGCGCCGGCGACGAGGCGGGCGGGGACCCGAATCCGATCGGAAGCGGAGCCATTCCGCCCATCGAGCCTGAAGAGGACACCTCCGAGCTGGACACCGAGTTGCTTGGCGCCGCGCTGGACCCGGAGGAGGTGGCCGCCGAATTCGACGAGGACGAGGAGGACGAGCCGGAGGAGGAGGGAGACGAAACGGAGGGCGAAGAGGAGGTGTCTGAGTCCAAGCCCAAGGGCGCCAAGACGACCCGCCGCAGCCGCACCAGCATCGACGACGAAGGCGAACCGGGAGACCCCAAGACCAAGGTGCCTGGCAAGAAGACCATGCTCGGCGCCCTGCAGTGGGCCTTTCAGGATGAGCAGGAGGTCACCGAGGAGCTGCTCGAGCGCTACGCAGATCACGCCCGTCTGTTGCTCGAGACCAACAAGACCCTCAACCTGACTGCGATTCAGGCACCCAAGGAAGTTGCGGCCAAGCACTACCTCGATTGCTGGCGGGTCACGCGCCTGGTGCCCCTCATCGCCAAACGCATCCTGGATCTGGGCACGGGAGCCGGCTTTCCTGGAATCCCCATCGCGCTGGCGGAACCCAATTGTTCCGTTGTCTTGGTGGACTCGACACGCAAGAAGGTCGATTTCCTGCAACATTGCATCGACGCCTTGCAGATCAAGAATGCCAAGGCTGTTTGGGCCCGGGCCGAAGATCACCTGGTGGTCGAGAAGGTCGACATCGTCATGGCCCGCGCGGTGAGCTCGGTGCGCGAAAACGTGCGCACCGTGCGCAAGGTGCGACAGACCTTCGAGGACTTCGTCATGCTCAAGGGCAAGTCGTGGTCAAGGGAAGTGCGCGCCGCCGAGCGCGAGACCGAGCGCCTGGGCTTTCACCTGGACACAGTCTGGGAGCATGAACTGCCGGAAGAGATGGGCGCGCGGGCCATCCTGGTCTACCGCGCCCCAGGCGGCGCGGGTTTCTAGACCAGCTCAGCCAGCCAGCTGCAGCCACTCCATTTCGGGAAACAGGACGGCCAATCCGCGCCAGATTCCGAAAGCGACGCCCGCTACAGCCGCCGCGATGAGCAGCACCTTGAGATTGGCCCACAGCAGGTCCCAAAACGACGGAGGCGAGGGCGGCAATTGGGCCTCTCCCGGCTCGCGAGTTCTAGGCGAAGGGGTGGGTGCGCTGGTCATCTCTTGATCGGCACGCGATCCCGGGCAGCTGCATGCTCCCCAGACGTGGATGCTGCGGTGGATGGTGCCCGAGGGGGGAGTCGAACCCCCACTCCCTTAGCGGGAACATGGACCTGAACCATGCGCGTCTACCAATTCCGCCACCCGGGCCGGGTGCAAGGGCGGGAAGGTACGTGAGCCTGGGCGCCCGGGTCAACCCCTGCGCCCAATCGAACAGCCTAGCCGGCTGTCACGGACAGACCATCCACGAGAGCCCAGGGCGCCCGCGCCGATCCCATGACGCTCTCAGCCTCAGAGGAAAGTTGCAGGAGCTGAGGCAGGAGGTCAAAGAGGTTGCCCCCGAACAGAGTCTCGCGCACTGGGCGCACCACCGCCCCGGCCTCTACCCAGCGACTGGATTTGGCCACTCCGGAAAAGTCGCCCGAAGCCGGATCGACCGACCCCGAGAAGCGACCGACGAGCAGGCCACGATCAAGGTGCTTCAGCATGTCAGCGCTGCGCCCGCCCTGACCCGCGCCAACACACAAGCCGTGAGCACCCAGGCCGGGTACGGACCGCGCTCCGCCACTGGCATGACCGGTGGAGGACACTCCATCCACCGCAGCCGCATAGCCGTTGTAAAGATAGGCCTGCAGGACGCCCTGGTTGATCACGTCAAAGGGCTGCGTGGGGACGCCCTCGCGATCGAACGCACACAGGCCCATCAGTCCGCGATCGGTGGGGTCGTCGGTGACGTTCAGCATGTCCGCGGCGATGACTTGCCCCAGCTTGCCTGCCAGGCTGCTGCGGCCGCGTTGAACCGCGATGGCGCTGGCGGCTGAAACCAGGGGCTGGATGAACACGTCCATGAACGCGGAAGGGGAGAAGAGGACGGGTCCGGTGTAGCTCTCCGAGGCCTGGGCATTGAGGTTCCCAAGCGCGGCGCGACTGAAGTGAGTGATGGACTCCTCAGCCAGCAACTCAAAACTGGGCACATCGAGTGCGTGGCCGCCCCAGTAGTCGAAACCACCCACGTCGTCTCCGTCCACGGCCATCCCGAACAACGACAGGGACATCGACGTGGATGACGCACTCGCCTCCACACCCGCCGATGAGTGCACGGCCCCAGCTCCTCGCCGCAAGACGACCTCGCAGGAATCCAAGCGCAGGCGCGGATCCACGGCCAGGGTACGCGCCACCAGGTCGCGGGCGCGCCCCACGACGGCCTCCACGGGCATGTCGCTCAGGGCGTCGTCGCAGGCCTGGACATCGCGGGTGACCGGGTGGCAATCGGGCAACACGTTCGCCGGGTCGGCGGGCGAGCACTTGGCCAGGCCCAACGCACCCTGGGCCGTGCGCTCGCGCGCCTCTGTTCCCACCTGATTCGTGGACGCAAACCCCATCCGGCGGTCGTGCAACACACGCAAGCCCAGGGCCGATCCGAAGTCGGCGGAGGTCAACTTCAGCTCCTCCCCTTCGAATCGCACGGAGATAATCTGGGATCCCTGAGCCACGGCCTCCGCCTCGCCGGCGCCCGCATTCAGTGCGGCACGCATGAGCGCTTCGGCGTGCGAACTTTGATCCTCCTGGGCAGCCTGGCCATCGAATCGCACCTCGGAGGCCTGTGTGGAATGGGCCATTAGACCTGACCTCCCACCAGCACCTCGCAGGCGACCCATGGACCACCCGCATCGACCTTCATGGGCTGCCCCTTTCCGCAATGGCCGGACCCCAGGTCCCATTCGAAGTCCTTGCCCACCGCGCTCACGCTGCGCAGCACGTCGAAGGCTGTGCCCGAGATATTCGTGCCACGCAACAGGTCTCCACGCTTGCCGTTCACGATGGGCCAGGCTTGCAAGGTGCCGAACATGAACTCGCCGTTGGCGTCCGCCTGGCCGTTCTTGGGGCCATCCAACATCAGGCCGTCTGCGGTCTCCGCGATCATCTCCTCCAAGGAACTCGTGCCCGGCTCGATGTAGGTGTTGCGCATGCGGATCAAGGGCGCATCGTCGTACTCCCAGGCACGCGCGTTGCCCGTGGGCGTGACGCCGAATTCGGCCGCAGATCGGCGGTCGTGCAGGTAACTGTTGAGCACCCCCGCGCGGATGATCTCTGTGCGTCCGGCCAAGATACCCTCGTCATCCACAGCGAGCGTGCCGCCCGCTCCGGGCAGGTACTCGCTGGCTCCCGAATCACAGAGGGTCACCAGTTCGCTCGCCACCTGTTCACCGATCCGGCCCTGTGCACAGGACCCCGCCGCGACAAAATCGGCCTCCACCGTGTGTCCGATGGCCTCGTGGGTCAGCAGTCCGACGAGAGAGGGCGAGAGCAGCACGCGCTTGCGGCCCCCTGCAACTTGACCGGCGCGCAGCAAGTTGACGGCCATGGATGCCGCCTCCTCACTGAATTGCTCGGCGTCCGCCCGGCGGAAGAGGCAATCCCAGGCGCCCGTGGCCCCGACGCTGCGGGCCCCGCGCTGGATGTCCCCGTCCTTCGAGGCTACCGCCGAAGTGGCGAACTCCGGTCGCACGAGCCGCGTCCAGGCCTTGGCCCCGTCGCTGGTCACGATGCCCTTCTCCTCAAAAACCTCCGAGTAACGGCAAACTGCCGACTGGATGGACTTCGAGGCCGCGCGTGTGCGGGCCTCCATGGCCAGGACCCACTCCAAACTCTCTTCGATTGGGCGCCTCTCGAGTTCATGGCAGCCCGCTTCCTCGAAGACTCCGCGGGCCAACTCGGCGGGAGGCAAGTCCCCAATGCCCACCGAGTCCTTGCGGGCCGAAGCCCGCGCCGCCGAGCGTGCGTTGTCGAGCGCCTCGCGTATCGCGCCCACTTCCAGGGCGGACGTGCTCGCAAACCCGTGGGCCCCGCCCGACTGGACGCGCACGCCTACACCTGCGTGTTCCGCCAACCGAGCCTGATCGACTCGGCCCTTCTCCACTGCGATGGAGCGCGTGCGCTTACTGTGAAAGCGCAATTCCACGTGCTCACCACCATCGGCGTTGAGTGCTTCTTGAAGAATGTCCGTGGGGTCGTTGCAGGAATCGGTTTGCATGATGCAGGCGATGGTACCGTACAACCTGCGCCGCACGTACACTGATCGGCCGATGTCCGACGACGATCCCATCCGCCCGATCGTGGCCAACCGCAAGGCGCGCCACACCTACAACCTGCTCGACGAGCTTGAGGTTGGGGTTGAGCTTGAGGGCACCGAGGTCAAGTCTCTGCGCGGCGGCCAGTGCTCCTTGCAGGAAGCGTACGTGCGCATCCGCGGGGGCGAGTTGTGGCTGGTGGGGGCGCACATCCCCGAGTACGCCTTTGGCAATCGCTCCAACCACGAACCCACGCGCGAACGCAAACTGCTGGCCCAGCGCCGTCAAATCGAGCGCTGGTCCAAGGCGGTGCGCGAGAAGGGCGTCACCATTGTGCCCCTGGACCTCTACTTCAAGGGCTCACTGATCAAGCTCAACATCGCCCTCGCGCGTGGCAAGCGCCTGCACGACAAACGCGCCAAGCAACGGGAGAAGGATGCCCAGCGCGACATGGACCGCGCCCAGGGGCGCCGGCGCTAGGGGCCCCGATAGCGTGACTGGGCAGGTTCGGATGGAATCATGCCGACTCCTGGGCTAGACTGCCTCTTCAGCACCTTGGTGGGGGCGCACTGGTTTCGACCGGTTTCGACCGACGCTGGGCTGCGTGCCTGGGACCCCGAGTCACCCTGAAATCCTCTCGGGAAGGCAACTTTACTTGCCAACAACTTTTCTCTCGCTGCCTAGTTAAATAGGTAGCCGTTCCTCCGTGGAGTGCCCACGGCCGTGGGGGAACGCCAACAGTGGGCTGGTCGGAGAACCGCGCCTCGGGGCGTTCCGACGAGACTTTTCCGAGGCTGGTCCCAATGCCTGCGCGTCCGCGGGTGGCGGCGGGACGAGACACTATCCGCAGACTACGCACGTAGACGCCCGACGCCTGGCGGCTCCGGGACGGGGGTTCGACTCCCCCCGCCTCCACCAACTTCCCGCTGCCACCCGCAACAAAACGGGCGGTGGTCTAGGCAGGGCTATCCAAGCAGGGATGATCCACACGCCGGCAGTCCAGACAGGGGCATCCCCAACTCGAGTGGTACTTATGTCGCTACCGGGCTGCTATTCTCTGCCCATGTTGCCCGCCCAAAGTCGTCCGCTCCGCCACTTGGCGGTCGCAATCTTCTCCTCCATGGGGTTCACATCCTGTATGGGATCCGAGGTGGCCAGCCACAACTTGGATCAGCTGCTGCGGGAGGATGGTGGGTTTCGCTATTCGGGGACCTTGAAGGGAGAGTTTGAATACCACCTGAGCCAAATGGTGGATGGCCCCTGGCTCAAGACCGGACTGATGGACGAAGATCCCGAGCCCATCGATAACCCCACTGAGGTCACCCTTGACCACCTCCTGGTCTTGGCTGAATCCGATGCTGGAGCGGAGAACCCGTTGGTGGCTGCCACCCAGGTGCGCCAATTCGCACGCTACTCTCTGCTGTGTCCCTCAGATCTTGCCCGCGAGCGCTGCTTCCTGGAACTGGGCCAACATGCCCGACGACTCCAGGTCGAACGCCCCCAACTCGAGTTTCCCGAGCCGGCCAGCCCTGAACAGTTGGCGGATTCGTTGGCCGAACTCGTCCGCTTGCATCGGCTATTCGTCGAGGGTCAACCCGTCGGAGAAGAACCCATCGACCTGGCCGCAGCCTACGCCCATGCCTGCGACGCGTGCGCGGCCCTGCCCTTGGACATGCGCGGTGGCTGGCGGCTGCTGAAGCTGCTCACGGTGCTGGAGGCCAATGCACCCTCGGACTCTCCCGGCCGAGTCCCCATGCGGGGCCTGTCCCTGAAGCTCCAGCACCACCTGGTTTCCATGTGTCTGACACTTGGTGTGAATGATCCTTCACCCCGTGCCCGGGCAGCTGCGTGGGGTGCTTGCCATACGGCCTATGGTTCGCCATTCCTGGCCGAAGCGCTCGTCGCATTGGTGATGCCCGCCCGCGATCGCAATGGCCGTGCGACGCGCACCCAGCGCTATGGGTTGCTGGCCCAGACAGCCGCAGACGAAGAGGTGTACTTGACCGTATTCGATGCGGTGCGCAGTCATGGATTGCCCAAGGACCTGCCGGGGACGGACCCCGAACAACTACGCATGAGTCAGCTCTTTATCCTCGTGCAGGTGGCCCATGACTTCAGTGGCTACAGTGAACGGGCACGGTTTGGGGCCATGCAAACCCTGAACGCGATCGCGGGCGCTGGCGCTCGTGGACTGCGCAAGGAGGAATGGGAGGCGTGGTGGGAGGCGGCCTCGGCGTCACTCTCCGATTCCGCTGACTCCTTGCCCACTGACGGGCAGAGCCGCTAGCTGTGTCCGCCGGCCCGGTTCAAGAAAACTCCTCCACCCGGAACCCCTTCCTGCGGCTCATGGGACTCGCGGTGGCGGGCTCGCTTCTGTGGTGGGCCGCGTCCAGAGTCCCGTGGACCGACGAGATGACCCTGCACGTCGCGGGCGCCGGCGGGGAATCCACGGAATTGGTTCTTGAAGGCAAACTGCGGGGAGATTGGCGCAGCGAGTGGACGATTTTTGACCTCGAAGTCGGATCGTTGGCTGCAGACTCCTCGCTGGGAGGGACTCTCTTGGCTGATGCCTTGCGCTCCGGTGGCGCCGTTTACGCCAACCGAGGGGGACTCGCGGAAGTCGACCGGCAACAACCGGACCTGGTCCCCGTGCAACCCGGCCTGGCGCTCCCCGTCACCCTGCGTCCGGGCATGCCCAATGCCTTTCGACATCTGGACCCGCTGGGCATCACACGCGCCTTTGGCTTTGTCCTGCTTTGCGTGCTCGCCATCGTGACCCGCTGGTGGCGGCTGCTAGCGATGTCGGGTTGCCCGACTCCCTGGATCACCTGTTTGCGCCTGACGTTCGTGGGGCTGTTCTTCAACACCGTCTTGCCCGGATCGACTGGTGGCGACCTGGCTCGGGCTTACGTCGTCGTTCGCCAACACCCGGAGCGGCGCTCGGGAGCCCTCGTTTCGGTGATCATGGATCGCCTGATCGGCTTGGTCGCCATGGCCCTGCTGGCGAGTGCCGCTGTGGCCACCGCCGATGAGCGCTTCGCATTTCTGTTGCCCTGGACCGTGGGTGCCGCCTTGGCGATGATCACTGGCTTGGTCGCCTTTGCCCACGGAGGACTGCGCCGACTTCTGCGGGTTGAGCGCTTGCTATCCAAGATGCCCCAGGGGCGGCGCCTGCTGCAGCTGGACTCCAACATCCGCTCCATCCTGGTGCGCCCGGGTGGCCTGCTGTTCGCCCTCGTGTTTTCCCTGCTCAATCACGTTTCAGCCACGGCTGCGGTCTACTACCTTGGCCGCTCATTCGGGTCGGAACTCAGTTTCCACGACTTTCTGTGCGTTTGCACCGTGGCCAACACGCTGACGGCTGTTCCGATCTCTCCGGGCGGGCTGGGAGTGGGAGAGGTGCTGTTCGGTAGTCTCTTCGAACGGGCAGGGTCCTTATACATGCTTGGTGTGGCGAGCAGCTTCACCTACCGACTCGTGATGATGGCCGCGGGGCTGATGGGTGGGCTGGCTCTGATCTTGCCGGGTGGCGGCGCGCTCATGGCTGAGTTTCGCGCTGGGCAGCAGGCCGCCGCCGCAGGCGATTGACCGGGTCAGCGCAGAGCGGTTCAATGTCGCGCGGTCTTCCAGATCCCTAGTTTAAGCTTGACACCACCTTCCTACCCCAGCGCCTGCCATGTCCCTCCTCGTTATCGGCTCCGTGGCCTACGACACAGTCGAAACGGCTCACGATTCGCGTGATCGCGCCCTGGGCGGGTCCGCCGTGTACTTCTCCGTAGCCGCAGCCAATAGTTGCACGCCGCGGCTGGTCGGCGTCGTGGGCGACGACTTCGAACAGCAACACTTGGACGATCTGGTCCGGCGCGGCGTCGACTGTACGGGTATCGAGTTCGCGGAAGGCAAGACCTTCGCGTGGGGCGGGCGCTACGAAGCCGACTGGAACACGCGCCACACCACCTTCACGGACCTCAACGTCTTCGAGCACTTTGACCCCAAGGTCCCCTCGTCGTTCACCGATTCGCCCTACGTCTTTCTGGCCAACGCCCATCCTGCGGTCCAGCTCAAGGGCCTCAAGCAGGTGCCCGGCGCGCGCTTCTCCGTGGCGGATACGATGAACCTGTGGATCGACATTGCGCGCGACGATCTGCTGGAGCTCCTAACCCACGTCGATGGGCTGATCCTGAACGATGAGGAAGCGCGCATGCTGACGGGGCTCGACAACCTGCACCTGGCGGCGGAGAAGGTGCTTGAGATGGGTCCACGCTACGTGATCTTGAAGAAAGGTGAGCACGGTGCGTTCCTACTGGGCGAAGGCCTGCACTTCGCCTTGCCCGCCTTCCCGGTGACCCAGGTGGTGGACCCCACCGGGGCTGGGGACTCGTTTGCCGGCGGATTCATGGGAGCCATCGCCAAGGCCAACAGCACCGATCATGGAGTGCTGAAACAAGCCATGTTGCGTGGAACCGTCACGGCCAGTTATTGCGTGCAGGGTTTCTCCCTGGACGATCTCGGTCGTCGGGACGAGCAGGACCTGCAGGGGCGCTACGAGCAACTGCTCGCCATCCTCACCGTCTGAAGCTCGCGGAATGAAGCCATTCCCTTTTTTGGGAACGCGATTTCTGCGTTCGTGAGGTGAGACCGCCGGGGGTTGGAGTGCGTCCTTCCACCGGCCCCCCCGGAGCACTATGCTTTGGGCAGAAGGCCTTGCGAGACCTGGCAGCGTGCAGGCACACGGCGCCAAAACCCCAGAAGAGATTAGGACAATGAGAAAGAAAGGCTCCAAGGCTGCGCCGTCCAAGGCCAGCAATCAAAACTCCACAGAAAGGCCTGCCAACGCCGCCGCCCGAGACAAGGCTGTGCTGGCTGCCATGGACGAGATCGAACGCAGCTACGGCAAGGGTTCGATCATGCGCTTGGGTTCGGCTGGCGGCCTGATTGCTGAGATCCAGGGCATCCAGACCGGGTCCATCAACCTCGACATGGCCCTCGGAGGCAAGGGCTTGCCCAAGGGTCGCGTGGTTGAGATTTATGGGCCGGAGAGTTCCGGCAAGACCACCCTGGCACTGCACGTGGCTGCCTCAGCCCAGCGCGAGGGCGGCATCTGTGCTTTTGTCGACGCCGAGCACGCACTCGACCCCGGCTACGCCCGCAAATTGGGTGTGCGCTTGGACGATCTGCTGGTCAGTCAACCGGACACGGGCGAGCAGGGTCTGGAAATCGTCGAGACTCTGGTGCGCTCGAATGCGGTGGACGTGGTCGTCGTCGACTCGGTGGCAGCGCTGGTACCGCGGGCGGAAATCGAAGGTGAGATGGGCGACAGCTTTGTCGGCCTGCACGCACGCCTGATGAGTCAAGGCATGCGCAAACTCACAGGAGCCATCGCACGCTCCAAGTGCCTGGTGATTTTCATCAACCAGATCCGTGAGAAAATCGGCGTCATGTTCGGCTCCCCCGAGACCACCACCGGTGGACGGGCGCTGAAGTTCTACTCCTCAGTGCGGCTGGACATCCGGCGTATTGGACAGTTGAAAGATGGAGATCTCGTGGTGGGCAACCGCACCAAAGTGACGGTGGTCAAGAACAAGATCGCGCCGCCCTTCCGCAAGGTGGAATTCGACATCCTGTTCAACCGGGGCATCAGCAAGGAAGGTGAGTTGGTTGACCTGGGTCAGAGTGCAGGCATTGTCGTGAAGTCCGGTACCTGGTACTCCATGAAACATCCTACCGACGGTGAGATCCGCCTAGGACAGGGCATGGAGCGCACCCGCCGCTTCCTAATGGACAATCCAGACATCGCCGCGGTCATCGAAGATGCGGTGCGAGCCAAACTCGCGCCCAAGCCGGCGGAACCCGAAGCCCAAGCAGATTCGAAGGCCGCTACAGCGGATCGGACCGCCCAAGCAGGAGCCACTGGGTCCAGCCCCAAGGCCTCTACGCAGCCGAGCACCCCGGCCGGGGCCTAGGGCTGAAACAAGGCAAGGCGCCCGCGCGGGCGTCTGCTTGTGACAGGCGCTCCCCCGGCTCCGAATGGGTCCGGGGGAGCTCCCGTTTGGACGGCAACCGGGTGCGCCGCGCCCAACCGACCAAGCTGGCGCCCGACTCCCTGCACAGCTCCCTTCCCAGGCGGGTAGGAGGGGGCCATGATCACGGCAGCGACAGCGAGCCCTGATCGAGAACAGCCAACTGAATCCATGTCTGAAACGAACATCACCGCCACGGGCGCTGGAGCCAGCCAGTGGACAGCCGCGACGACACGTCAGAGCTTCCTGGATTTCTTTGAATCCAAGGGGCACTCCAGCGTGCCCTCGGGCCCCGTCTTCCCTCAGGACGACCCGACCCTGCTGTTCACCAACGCGGGCATGAACCAGTTCAAGGACGTGTTCTTGGGCAACGGCTCACGCAGCTACTCACGTGCCGTGGATACGCAGAAGTGCATCCGCGTGCAGGGCAAACACAACGATCTGGAAGAGGTGGGGGTGGACACCTACCACCACACCTTCTTCGAGATGCTGGGCAACTGGTCTTTCGGGGACTACTTCAAGTCGGAGACCATCACATGGGCCTGGGAATTGCTCACCGAAGTCTGGGGGCTGCCCAAGGAGCGGCTATGGGTGACGGTCTTCGAAGGAGATGCAAAGGACGGTCTCGAAGCGGACAGTGAGTCACGTCGACTGTGGCAAGAGTGCACCGACATCGACCCGACGCACATTCTCGAATTTGACAAGCGGGATAACTTCTGGGAAATGGGCCCCACCGGCCCCTGCGGACCGTGCACAGAAATCCACATTGATCGTGGCGGCCCCGACAGCGACCCGCGCGATGGCGCTGACCCGAAGATTGGAGTCAACGCGGGCAACGAGCGCTTCATCGAGCTCTGGAACCTCGTATTCATGCAATTCAACCGTCTCGACGACGGCAGCCTCGTTCCGTTGCCCGCCCGGCATGTGGATACGGGGATGGGCTTCGAGCGCGTGCTGTCCGTATTGCAGGGTCGTTCCTCGAATTACGACACGGACCTCTTCACGCCGATTTTTCGCGACCTCTCCAAACTGACCGGGCACGATTACGCGGGCGGCGCTGGCAATGAACCCAAGGATGTCGCCTTCCGCGTGTGCGCCGATCACGTGCGGGCGGTGGCCTGTGCATTGGCGGATGGGGCGCTGCCTTCCAACGAGGGACGCGGATACGTACTGCGGAGGCTGATCCGGCGCGCATCGCGGTATGGGCTGCAGACCCTAGGAATGCAGCAGCCCTTCCTGTTCGAGCTGGTCCCCGCAGCCTCGGAGATCTTGGGCGGTGCCTTCCCCGAAGTGGTCGAGCGCGTCGAGCACATCCAGCTCGTCATGCGGTCCGAAGAAGAGTCGTTCCGCAAGACGCTCGAGCGAGGCATCGTGCAATTCGAGCGCCTGACTGCAGGCCTCCAATCGGGCGCTCGTTTGGATGGAGGCCTCGCCTACGAGCTGTATGCCACCTACGGCTTCCCCGAGGACCTCGTCAATCTCATGGCCCGCGAGCGCACTCTCGTGCTGGATGAAGCCGGCTGGGAAGCCGCCCGTGCGGCACACAGCGAAGTCAGTCGTTCCGCCGGCTCCTTTCAACAGTTGCTCTCCCCCGAGCAGGTAGCGGGCTTGTCCGAGACGCACTCCACGTTTCACGAATCCGGGCCAGCAGCCACTGCGGGCTCGGCGACGGTCCAGGGATTGTTTCTGGATGGCGAGCTCACACACCGACTCGTGCTCGACCGCAGTCCTTTCTACCCCGAGAGTGGTGGGCAGGTGGGGGACGTGGGGACGATTACCGGCGCAGCGGGTTCGTTCGAGGTCGAAGCCACCCAGAAGTCGGGTTCCATCGTGGTTCACATGGGCCGCTGCCTAGGCGAACTCGAGTTGGGTTCTATCGTGCAGTGTCAGGTGAACGAAGATCACAGGCAACGCACCAGGGCCCACCACACCGCAACCCACCTGTTGCACGCCGCCCTGCGCGGTGTGCTTGGACAGCACGTAACCCAGCAGGGGTCCTACGTCGGTCCCGACCGTTTGCGCTTCGACTTCTCCAATCCAAAGGGTGTGAGTTCGGAGCAACTTTCCCAGGTGGAGCGAGAGGTGAACGCGGCCATTGCCAGGGGCTCTGCGGTGACCACGACGATCGAGAAGCCCGACGAGGCCAAGGCCCGCGGGGTCATGGCCTTGTTTGGCGAGAAGTACGGTGAGAGGGTGCGCGTGGTGGCCGTGGGTGGAGACTCAACCGAATTGTGCGGTGGCACGCACGTTGAAAACTCTGGTCAGATTGGCACCTTTGTCATTCAGCAGGAACGTGCCATCCAAGCGGGAGTGCGGCGCATTGAGGCCGTGGTCGGAGAACCGGCCATCGAGTTCCTGCAGGAACAACGGCGCTACTTGGAATCCGCAGCCCAAGCTCTCAAGGTGCAGCCCGGGGAGTTACCGGAGCGCATCGCCAAGCTGCAGGCCGACGTCAAGGCCGCACGCAAGCTGGCCAAGCAGGGGGCCGGGGCCGACCAGGCCCAGGTCTTCGCTGGGCTAAAACAACAGCTCGTTCAGGTGGGGGGAGTCGACATGGCCGTTCTCGATCTGCCCGACCTCGACAGCGACGCGCTGCGTGACCTGGGGGACCGAGCCAAGGGGCACAGCCCCGACTTGGCATTGGCCCTGTTCGGTCGGCAAGAGGGGCGCGTGCCCTTCCTGATCCTGTGCCAAGGCCAGGCCCTCGATGCGGGCCTGGGCGCCGGCGACCTGGCGCGCGGACTCAAACCGATCCTGGGCGGGGGCGGCGGGGGGAAATCGGCTGCCGCCCAGGGCCAGGGCCAGGCGCCGGACCAGGTCCCCGCCGCGTGTGAGCAGGTGCGGGGTGCCATGCAGGCTGCCCTCGGCTCCTAGGAGCCCCGTCGAGTCCGCGTTGACAGTCCCTCGATCGGGCACTAGCCTCTTCCCTCGAATTCCGTCCGCAACGCTCCCGAGCCCCTCTGGGCCAACCTGTTTCCACCCCATGGCACACCCCAAGCGACGCATCTCCAAGACTCAAAAGCGCAAGCGCCGCTCGCACCTGGCTTTGAACGGCCAGGCCGTGCAACGCGACCCCCGCTCAGGCGCCCTCACCCGTCCGCACCGCATCAATGAGAAGGAATCCACCCACTACGGATTCACCAAGGGTGGTGAAGGTGGAATGGAAGTCTTCGAGCGTGAGGACTTCTAGGGGATTCCCCATCCGTCAATCCTCAAGGCCGAAGGGCTCCTGCCCAACTTTCTCTGGCTCAGACGCTCTTCGTCGGCCAGCTGCCCCAGCCCTCGGCATCGGCCCACACGTCCGCGCGCCGTTGGTGTGGAGTAGCGTGACAGCTAGCCAAGCTTAGAGTCTCATTTTCATGGCCAACAACCGCATTGTTCTCGATGTGATGGGGGGCGACCAGGCCCCTGGCGTGGTGCTCGACAGTATCGCTATGGTCTGTGATCCGCAGAGCAGCCTGGCCGTGGACCCGGACCGACTGTTGCTGGTGGGCGACGAAGAGGTCATCCGGGCCGGCCTACGGGAACGCCGTTGCAGTCCCGAACTCTCCGTACAGCACGCCGCACAGGTCATTGGCATGGACGAAAAACCTGGCCAGGCCCTGCGCTCCAAACCTGAGGCCTCCATCCCCGTGGGCATCGGTTGCGTACGCGCTGGTGCCGCAGGGGCCTTCATCAGCATGGGCAACACGGGAGCGGTTGTGGGTGCTGCGACCCTGGGCCTGGGGACCCTGCCCGGAATTCGTCGACCGGGCATTGCGGTCACCACGCACATGACCGGCCGACCCGTCACGGTACTCGACATGGGCGCCAACGTCGTACCGAAACCGGCGCACCTGCTCCACTACGGCCTCATGGGTAGCACCCTTGCGAGCAATGTCGACGGCCTCGAGCATCCGCGCGTGGGTTTGTTGAACATTGGGGAGGAATCGAGCAAGGGCACCGACCTGGTGCGTGAAGCGCACGGCCTACTCAGCGAGAGTTCGCTTAATTTCGTGGGCAACGTTGAGAGCGGGGAGATTTTCGGGGACAAGGTCGACGTCGTGGTCACAGACGGCTTCACGGGCAATGTCTTCCTCAAGACCCTCGAAGGACTGTCCAGCTTCATGCTCCAACGCATCACCCAACAACTCGACGCGCACCAAGCGGGCTGGGCCGGCGAAGTACTCGCCGACTTGCGCCATCATGTGGACTACTCAGAGTACGGAGGGGCGTTGCTGTTGGGCGTCAACGGAGTCGTTATCATCGGGCATGGACGCTCGGATAGCCGTGCTGTAGCCAACGCCATCCGCCAAGCAGCACGTGCCCTCGATGTGGATGTCAACGCGGACATCGTGCGCGCCCTGGCGGATCCCGCCCCCTGAGCGAAGGGCCATACCCTCCAGCCTCCCAAAGAGGTATTCGAAGTGCCCCCCATGAAAGCGCTACAATCGGCCAAGTCCGCCTGACCTGTGGCCACGCCGCGGAGTACCTCCCGATTCTCCCCACCCCAGACCATGACCTCCATCATCCCTGTTGGCATCGCCGGTACCGGCTCCCATCTCCCTGAGCGGGTGATGAGCAACGACGACTTCGCGCGCATCATCGACACGAGCGATGAGTGGATTGCCCAGCGTACGGGCATCCGCGAGCGGCGCTTTGTCTCCGAGGGCGAGTGCACCTCCGACCTGTGCTACGAGGCTGCGCTCCTGGCGCTGGAGAATGCTGGGATCGAGGCGTCTGACTTGGACTTGATTGTGGTGGGCACCGTCACGCCGGACCAGCAACTACCAGCGGTGAGTTGCCAACTGCAGGAACGACTCGGAGCCCCCAAGGCTGCTGCTTTTGACGTGGGTGCGGCCTGCTCGGGTTTTTTAGTCGCCATGGACACCGCAGCGAGTTTCATCGCCACGGGTCGAGCGACCCATGCGCTTGTCATCGGCGCCGAGGCGCTCTCGCGCTGGATCAACATGCAGGACAGGGGCTCTTGCATTCTGTTTGGAGACGGCGCGGGCGCAGTCATCCTGCAGCCCCATAGCGTCTGCTCCCAAGGGGAGATCCTCAACTCCTGTTTGGGTTCTGATGGTTCGGGATTTGAATACATCCAAGCACCCCACGGTGGAGCGCGCGTGCGGCCCACGGACTCCGAGTACGACCCCGCGCTCGACAACATCACCCTGCGTGGGCGTGACGTGTACCGCTTCGCCGTCAACAAGATGACGGAAGTGATTCAGGACATGTGCGAGGGCTACGACCAGAATGACATCGCCTTGCTCGTGCCGCATCAGGTCAACCTGCGCATCATCGAGAGCGCCCTGGCCAAGCTCGAGTGGGACCCGCAGCGCTGCGTGATCAACATCGACAAGTACGGCAATACGTCTGCGGCAAGCGTGCCCATTGCACTGGACGAGGCTCGCCGTGAAGGTCGCCTTCAACGCGGCGATCTCGCTGTGCTGGTTGCGTTCGGTGCTGGACTGACATGGGGCGGCGCCCTCGTTCGCTGGTAGTGGCTGGCTGACAGCAAGCCAGTCCGACTCTCCCCTCGTCTCCATCTGAGCTTGCAAGACCCGCGCATCCCTTCCCCACGAGTCCCCATGAAGCAGGCCATTCTCTTTCCCGGTCAAGGAGCCCAGTTCGCTGGAATGGGCAGGGACTGGGCTGAGGCACATCCGGAGGCACGCGCCACATTCGAAGCAGCCGACGAGGTCTTGGGGTTCTCATTGAGCACAGCCTGCTGGGCCGACGGTGACGGCGTGCATCGAACGGATATCGCCCAGCCCGGGATTTTCACGACCAGCCTGGCCATCCTACGCACCCTGCGAAGCTTGGGGCAGCTGCCTGAGACCGTATCCGTCACCGCGGGCCTCTCCTTGGGCGAGTACAGTGCCCTATGGCTAGCGGGCGCCCTCTCGTTTGAAGACGGCTTGCGCTTGGTTCGTTTGCGCGGCGAGGCCATGCAGGCGGCGGCCGAGGCCCTGCCCAGTGGCATGGCGTCCCTGGTGGGCGCGGACTTGGAGAAGGCGCAGGCGCTAGCAGACGTGGGGTCGCAAGTGGGCATCTGCCAGGTGGCCAACATCAATGCGCCAGGTCAGATCATCCTGTCCGGTGAGCTGACCGCATTGGACGCGGCAGAAGCGGTGGCCAAGGAGCACGGAGTGCGGCGCGTACGGCGCCTGGTCGTGGCCGGAGGTTTTCACTCAGAGTGCATGCGACCGGCAGCGGACCGGCTGCAGGCTGCCCTTGCCGAAACGTCCATCTCGGCACCGAGGATACCCGTCCTTTCGAACGTTGACGCACAACTCGCAACCACCCCCGACCAGATTCGAGCCAACCTCGCGCGGCAAGTGTGCTCCTCTGTACTCTGGGAACAGTCCATGCGAGAGGCCCTGGCCATGGGTGTTCAAGGGTTCCTCGAACCGGGTCCGGGCACGGTCTTGGCGGGCTTGATGCGCAAGATCGCCCCCCAGGTACAAGTGCGCCCAGCCGCCACCCCTGCTGACCTATCCTCCGGGAGCCAGGCCTGAGCCACTCGGCCGCCGTTGAAGGGGCTGCGGCCCGCGGCTAGAGTCTGCTCCAGTCGGCTGCTTCGCCCTCCTCGATCGTTTTCACACATGACCCCCACCCCCTCATCCGAGCCAGGACCCCTGACGGGTCAAGTCGCGCTCGTCACGGGCGCAAGCCGCGGCATCGGCGAAGCCATCGCCCTGCGCCTTGCCCAGGACGGAGCCCAGGTGGCCTGCGTCGCCACCCGTCAAGAGAACGCCCTGGCAGTGGCCGATGCCTGTAGCGCACTCACACCCGGAGCGCAGGCATTCGGAGTAGACGTCTCGGACACGGAGGCCGTCGCGGCTTTGGTGAAAGAGGTCTCCAGCACGATGGGCGAGGGCCAGCCAGCAGGGCCGCATATCCTGGTGAACAACGCTGGTATCACCCGCGATCAGATTCTGATGCGCATGAGCGAGGAGGACTTCGATCGCGTACTCGACGTCAACCTGAAGGGCGCTTGGAACTTCATCAAGGCCAGCACCCGGGCGCTGATGAAGAACGGCGGCCGCATCGTCAACATCACCTCAGTCGTCGGCATGACCGGTAACGCGGGCCAGGCGAACTACGCAGCCAGCAAGGCGGGCTTGATCGGGTTGACGCTCTCGGTGGCCAAGGAGCTGGCCAGCCGCGGTGTGTGCGCCAACGCCGTGGCCCCGGGCTTTATCGAAACGGACATGACGGCCGCCCTGGACGACAAGGCTCGCTCGGAGCTCGCCGCCGGCATTCCCCTCGCCCGCATGGGTACAACAGGGGACATCGCAGGCGCCGTGGCCTACCTGGCCGGTCCAGGTGGGGCCTACATCACCGGTCAGACCCTCGTGGTAGATGGTGGATTGAGCGTATAGTCCAAGAACGTAGAATCCACGCGCGATCCGCGGCCAGCATTCATCTCAACGCCAGTCATTCCTTCCCCGTTTTTCATTACACGAAATTCCTTACTTTGGGGCCCCCAAGCCCTCCTACCCCATTCCCCGTAACACCATGGAGTCCGAGAAGGTGAGCAACCAAACCATTGAAGAGCGCGTCGTGAAAATTGTCTGTGACCAGATGGGCACATCCGCGGACAAGGTCACGATGGAGACGTCTTTCATCAACGATCTGGGAGCCGACTCCCTGGACACCGTCGAACTCGTGATGGAATTCGAAGACGAGTTCGAAATCTCCATTCCCGACGAAGACGCCGAGAAGATCCAGACCGTGGGGACGGCCGTCTCCTACATCACAGAGAAGCTCTAACGCCCCCGGTGAAGCCGCGCGTGAGTCCTCACTGGATCCTCGATCGGGCCGCATTGGATCGGCATCGGTTTCCACCTCCAATTGTATTTGGAGATCCACGGGAACCCCATAACGGATCCGCTGCGAACCGAACCGCTTTCCAAGATTCACGAGTCACATGACCAAGCGCCGAGTCGTCATCACCGGTCTGGGGACAATCAATCCCCTAGGGCCCAACGTCGAGACCTCCTACCCGCGCATGCTGGCAGGCGAGAATGGGGTGCGCCGGCTGACACGCATTGACGCGCCCGATTTGAGTTCGCAGATCGCCGCGACATTGGACTGGGACTTGACGGAGCACGGCTTTCGCCCGCCGGACGCGCGCAAGATGGACCCCTTCACCCTGTGGGCCATGGTGGCCGCGGATGAAGCCCTGCGCGATGCGGGCCTGGAGGATGTGGCACAAGAGGACGAGGAATGTCGCTGGCGTTACGGCTCCATCATCGGCACCGGCATCGGCGGGATCACGGGTGTGCTCGAACAGCAAGGCGTGCTGCTGGAACGCGGGGCCCGGCGGGTCAGCCCGCATTTCATCCCGCGCATCATGTCGAATGCGGTGAGCGGGCAGGTAGCCATCCGCCACGGCCTGATGGGGACAGCCTTCACGACCACGAGCGCCTGCGCCTCAGCGGGACACGCCATCGGCATGGCATGGCGCGCCATCCAATGGGATGAATGCGACATGGTCGTCACGGGTGGCTCGGAGAGTGCCATCACACACCTTTCCTTGGCGGGCTTCGCCTCCGCGAAAGCCCTTTCTACCCGCAACGACTCACCCGAGACGGCCTCGCGCCCCTTCGATGCGGACCGCGACGGGTTTGTGATGGGGGAGGGCTGCGGCATCTTGGTGCTCGAGGAGTACGAACGTGCGAAGGCCCGCGGGGCCCGGATTTACGCCGAGGTCAAGGGCTACGGCTCGACGGATGACGCGCACCACATCACTGCGCCCCGGGTAGACGGCACGGGGCCTGCCCGAGCCTTCCAGCAGGCCCTCGACCACGCTGGACTGAACCCCGAAGACGTCCAGTACATCAACGCCCACGGGACTTCCACGGCCTACAACGACTCGATCGAGACGCGGGCGATCAAGCTCACTTTCGGAGACCACGCCCAGCGCCTGGCGGTCAACTCCACCAAGTCCATGGTGGGGCACTTGCTGGGGGCCGCCACCGGCCTGGAGCTGCTCGTCACGGTCATGGCCGTCCACACCGGTCAGATACACCCCACACGCAACTACACGACCCCGGACCCCGAATGCGACTTGGATTACGTGCCTGGGGACGCCCGCGACTGGCCCATCCAGAATGCCCTGTGCAACTCCCTCGGATTCGGCGGACACAACGTGTCCATCGCCGTGGGAAAACTAGACTGAATCCTGGCCGGGTAGACCGCCAGCGTGCCACCCAAAGCGTCGTGGCCTAGTCGAAGGGGTGATGGGGACCGGGCTACTGTCCCCTCGCTGCGCGCAGGATCTGGGCTCATGGTGTAGACTGGTTTCAGCCGTCGGAATGCGGCCATTCTTTCTCACACGTGTCCCCAACGCCCATGCGGGCGGGAGCTACCCCCTTGCTCAAGAAGTTTCAGGATCTGCTACACCAGTACAAGCTCGAAGTCTTCCACAACGAACACGACAAGCCCTCCCTCGAAGACATCACTTCCGAGTGCATGCACGTCACCGAGGAGATCCTAGAAGAGAAGTTCCACTACCATTTTCACAAGCTGCCCGACGCCAATCGCGCTGAGATCATCAACATGATCAACAACTACACGCGCGAAGCGGTTCTACCCCCGGTGGTCGAGAAACTCGTGTTGCGCCAACTGGTGCTCGAAAGGCGAGTTGAGGCACTGGTGAACCTGATGGAGCAAATGCTTGAGGCCATTTCCGCCTCCTCCCAGGAAGTTCCAAGCGCCTGACAGGCATCTTGCCAGCGGCTCCTGTGGCGATTGAGTCACACGGGGCAACTCAGACTGGAGCGACCCAATGAGCCGAGTGGAGGAACTGCTGGAGCGCTGTCGCGCCGCCGGCCAGGAGCATGTGTTTGCGCATTGGGGCTCACTGCAGCCCGAGCAACAAGCGCGTCTACTGAGCCAGGTCGACCAGCTAGATTTTGACTTGCTGAGTGCCTTGCAGGGCCTCTTGAGTGGCGCGGCGCAGCCGGCGGCGGCTGGGCAGTTCGACCCGCCTGACCTTTTCCCACTGCAGCGCGGTGAGCAGCAAGAAGCCCAGGCGCAGGCGGCCATTCAGCGCGGTCATGAGTTGCTCGCCGGGCAGCGTGTCGGGTTTGTGCTGGTTGCGGGTGGGCAGGGTTCGCGCTTGGGCTTCGATGGGCCCAAGGGTTGTTTCGAGGTCGGGCCGCTGACTGGCCGCTCATTGTTCGGCTGGCACGCAGCCCGACTGCTGGCTGCACGCGCACGCTTCGGCTCCCGAGGTCCTTGGTACATCATGACCTCGCCCGCGAACGACGCCGCCACTCGGGCCTTCTTCCAGCAACAAAACTACTTCGGCATGGACTCCGAAGATGTGTTCTTCTTCACGCAGCGCATGCTGCCCGCCATGGACTTGCAGGGGCGAATCCTGCTTTCGGACGCGGACTCCCTGTTCCTGGCCCCCAACGGCCATGGGGGGACACTGGAGGCCCTGGCCCATTCCGGGGCCCTCGCCCACGCCCGGTTGCACGGGGTTGAGTTCCTTTCCTACTTCCAAGTGGACAGCCCCGTCGCGCGACCCGCGGACCCCCTATTCCTGGGCCTCCACGATCAAGCTAGTGCGCAGATGTCGAGCAAGGTCGTGCGCAAGCGCTCCGCTGATGAGAAGGTCGGAGTCCTGGGACTCGCGGATGGACAACTGGGATGCATCGAATACTCAGACCTGCCTGCTGAACTGCGCGAGGCCACGGATGACGCCGGTGACCTACTCTTCCGCGCGGGAAACATCGCCAATCACGTGCTCAACGTGGAATTTGTGGAAGCCCTCACCAGCGAGGGTCTGCAACTCCCATGGCACCTAGCGAGCAAGTCCATGGACGTGCTCGCCGAGGACGGCAGTCGTCAGACTTGCCAAGGGGTCAAGTTTGAGACGTTTATCTTCGACGCGCTGGGCCACAGCCAGTCCAGCGTGACGCTGGAGGTCGAGCGTCGAAGTGAATTCAGCCCGGTGAAGAATGCAGAGGGCCGTGACAGTCCCTACTCCTGCCGGGCCGACCTTTCGGCGACCTTTGCGGAATGGGTGTTGGCCGCGGGCGGTACCCTTCCCGATCCTGGGCCTGGGGGATTCCCTCTGTTGGAAGTGGATCCGCGCGTGGCGGAATGTCGCCAGGAATTCCTGGATCGCTGGCCTCTCCAAGCAGAGGATCTAGGCGGTGGACACCTCTACTCCTAGCTCGGCCGCAGAGGCCCTCATGGCGCCCTGCCCGGAGTGGCTGATCTGGCCCAAGCACCTCGACCGACTCCGTCAGCTGGATGTTGTCCTACTTGGTGGCGGAACATCCGAAGAGCGTGAGGTCTCCCTGCGCTCGGCGGACTCTATGGCTGCAGCCTTGCTCTCCTTGGACGAGCGCTCAACGCGCTCGCACCTGCAATCGTTGCGCCGCGTCGAAATCGACGCACAGGGCGCGTGGGTCGTGGGTGGGCAGTCCTACAAACGCGATGAGGCCCTGAGGCGATTGGCTCCCCGGAGCGTATTCCTACTCGCTCTCCACGGCGGGGAGGGCGAGAACGGCCAGGTTCAAAATTTCCTCGCTGAGCGGGGCGCAATTTACACAGGCTCGGATCCTGACTCGTCCGCGCTGTGCATGGACAAGACCCAAGCCTGCACACGGGTGCGCACGGCGGGGATGGCCTGTGCCCCGGGCGTCCTATTCAGGCCCTCCCCTTGGAATGCAGAACTCGCCCTGCGCGACTGCTTGGCCCTGGGTGCAGGGCCCTGGTTCGTGAAGCCCAACTGCGGCGGTTCCTCCCTGGGTGTCGTCCGCATCCAGCGCGCGCAGGACCTGCCCGGCGCGATCGAGGCGTTGCTGCAGACGGGGCAGGACGTGCTCGTCGAACAGGAAATCCGCGGACTCGAAGTGAGCGTGGGTGTGCTCGGCACGGCCGGATCTTCAACGCAAGCCTTGCCCTTGTGCGAGATCCAACCCGAGCGCGGCAACTTCTTTGACTACAGCGAGAAGTATGACGCGGGGGGAGCGACAGAGACTTGCCCGCCAGCACACACATCCCCCGAATCGGCGGTACGCGTTCAACAACTCGCCTGCGAGGCCTTCGATCTCTTGCGCTGCGACGGCTACGCCCGGGTGGATTTCATCCTGCAGGAATCCGACGGGACACCCGTCTTTCTGGAAGCGAATACGCTGCCTGGAATGACCCAGCGCAGTCTATTGCCGCTGGCCGCCCGCGCCGCCGGGGTTGATTTGGGGTCTCTGTGTTTGGAAATCCTCGCCCGCGCGCTGACCGGTGCTCGCCCATCTTCACAGTCATGAGTTCGCCTACTACGCGCGTCGTTCTGATTGGTTCTGAAGGCCGCATGGGCCAGTTCTCTGCTCAGTTGATCGAACAGGATCCCGGCCTGGACCTCGTCTGCCGAGTCACATCTGGTCAGGACCTGGCCGAAGAACTCGAGCAGTCCCAACCCCAGGTGGGCCTCGACTTCACCCGCGCGGGCCTTGGGCGAACCCATGGCGAGCTGCTGCTGCGCGCCGGTGTGCGCCCGGTAATCGGTACGAGCGGCCTGCAACCGGATGATGACGCGGCCCTGCATGGCTTGGCCCTGGAACGCGGGCTGGCGGGACTCGTCGTCCCCAATTTCTCCATCGGCGTCTGGCTTCAGCAGCAACTTGCGCTCATCGTTTCCAAGCACATGCAGCATGTGGAGATCACCGAGGAACACAACATCCACAAGGCCGACGCGCCTTCCGGCACAGCCGTCGACACTGCGCTGCAACTCGCTGCGGCTTTGAACCGGCCCCCTGACACGATCCCCGTACACAGCGTTCGCCTGCCAGGTCTCTACTCCAACCAAACGGTCCTGTTTGGGGCACCGGGACAGATCCTGCGCCTGACGCATGAGACCTACAGCCTGCATGCCTTTGGCCCAGGTGTACTGGCTGCTTTGCACTATGTGGCTGATGCTCCGGCTGGCGTCCTGCGCGGAATCGGGCACGCTTTGGAGAAGCGTTGAATCCCGCGTCGCTGCCCGGCCCGCCCGCCGACTCACCTGGCGGCTCCGGCCCCTTGGATTCAGCGCGCCCCGCGGCTACTCTTCTCACCGGGCCGGAATGGCGGAATGGTAGACGCGACGGATTCAAAATCCGTTGGCCGCAAGGTCGTCCGGGTTCAAGTCCCGGTTCCGGTACCACTTGATCCCTTCCCAGACACGCGGGGGGGCACAGCGCGCAGCATGAACCGCCCATGACTGAGCAAGCCATCGCACCGATCTCCCCGAGCACCCTTCGATGCCAATGGACGCCGAACAACTGAGTCAAGGCGTTCAACCGGATGCCCTGTCCACGGCCCTGCTGCCTGTGTTGCTTCACGAGGTGGCCAATGTCACCCAGACCCTGACGGGTCTGAACGCGATCCTGGCAATGGAGGGCGGCAGCCAGTTGTTCGCTGAGCGCGCGCACGACCTGGCGCGCAGCGGACACACCGCCTCTGATCTCGGTTGGGCCCTGGCCGTTCTGGGAACTGCTGGCGGCAGCAACCTGTTGCTCGCACGCCGGGAACCACGCGGCCTCTCCATTCTTTTTAGCCTCCTGCACAAGGCCTGCCGGCGCGAGGAGCTCACGCTCTCAGAACCGACCACGGATCTTCCCCTGCTCGCCCCAGCCTGCTTGGACGGTTGGCAGTTGCCCTGGGCGCTCGCCAGCTTGGTGTTGGGGTCCGCACGCGATGGGGGAGGTGATTGGCAACTGAGCGCCAGTCACGGGCACTGGGTTTTCTCCTGGGGCACAGGCACGGCATGCGGCGCGAGCGCTGAGGCCATCGTCCGGCAGCTTCCTGGCGCGTTGTTCGTCGCCAACTCTGAGGGCCCCTTGCAGCTCCGCCTGCCAGGGGAATGGCTGGCACCCACGAAGTAAGCCCGCCGCCCGCCGCGCCCCAGCCACAGGAGCTGGGAAACGAGCGGATCGGCGGGCTCACAGCCATGCGCTCAAACGCGCACGACCTACTGGTTGATCGCGTGAGTGCTACTGCCCAGGGGCGCCATAGCCGTGTCGAACAACAGGACCTGCAACAGGATCTGACCCTCAATTGCAGGTGTCTGGAGATGCTCAAGCTTGAGCTCCCCCTTGCTATCAAGCGCCTTGACGTTTGTACGCCTCAGGATATCTGCAGCCTTCACCGCCAAGAACAAGGGGGCGCGCCAACCCGCGTCCACCACATCCTCCACAGGCAGTTCCGCGCTGGAACTTGCGACCATGATCACCGCAAATCCGTTGGGCTCTCCACCCGTCAACTTGAACGTACCGCGCCCGGTGCCCCCGGCGGGCGGGCCCGACCAATTGAGTTGCGCGCGCGCGGGTGTCAGAGTGACTCGATCGTCAAAGCTGAAGTAATCCGTGTTGTAAAGCCGCAGACTCCTACCGCTGGGTTGCTGGCCTGAGAAGGTTGCCGGCCCCGTGCCCAAGAGCTCCAGGTTGCCGATGTAGGTCAAGGTGGTCGTCACGGTGTCAATCAACTGTCCGGCGGGGGAAAACTGATAGACCTCATTCACGTCACCGGCAAAGTTGGTGTGCGCTAGAAAGAGTGTGTCGGAGCCGTCGATGGCCATGCTCGATCCACCGTCGAGGCCGCCCCACAGATAGTCGGCGTCCGCCTCGCCCAGCAGGATTCCAGCGTCCAGCTCCGAATTGTCCCAACGCACCAAGTCCTGTTGCCCCAAGGGCGGCGGCCAGTTCGCGCCCCCATATTGGGTGACGTACAGCAGGTCGCCGGCAGCATTCACAGCAATGGGGCCAGACGGCCCCTGGACGTGGGCAAGAATGGCCGTCTTGCCCGTGGCCAGGTCCAGCCGAACGATGTCATTGCCAGCACCAAAGCCGCCCAAGGCAGCGCTCACATAGGCCAGTCCGGGTGTCACGTCCCACGCCAGGTCGTAGTTGAAACTCATATTGGCCAGTAGCTGAACACCAGCTCCGTTCAATGCAACCTTGAACAGATTGCCGTTGGAGCTCTCGCCAGCGATGACGAACGTCTGGCTGGGATCCACCTCAACGAATGATGGCCACATGAAGCTGCTGATGCTGCCCAAATTGGCCTGCCAGGTACCATCGCTGGCGAAGAGATCAAAGGTCAGACCATCAAAGGCCACGTAGCGGCCGTCGAGCAGACTGCCGTAGGCACTGGGGGCTCCCAGGTCGAGTGTCTTGGAAACAACAAAACCGGGGTCGGAAACGAGTTGAGCCTCGGCCCTGCTGGGCAGAAGGCTGAAGGCGGTCGAGACCGCCAGAAGCTTGAATAAGTTCATGAGTAGGGGATTCCTGTAGGTTCGCAGAAACATGCCGGCAAACCAGGCCGCACCCACATCCCATGAAGCTCGAACCCTCTGCGGTCGCGCATGGCCAATGCCATCGTCACCTGCAGTAGAATCCGGAGTTCCCTAGGGAAACAGCGGGCGCCGTGCCTCGTCCGGACCGGCGATCCCACCCCACGCGCCGGGTCTCCTGACTTGCTACTTGGAGCGGAGTTCAACCTTCCCAGCGCTGCGCCAGTGGCCGGGGTCTCGGGCACCCCATGGAACTCCACCCGTGCAGCTCACAGTGGCGGGACCGTGCAGGATTCACACCTGACTTCCCCCACGCGCGGGTGGTCGAATTGACAGCTGGCTAGCGTACGCCCCGTGCGCTCGACGAGTCAACCCCCGTTTTCGAGGATCAACCCAGGCCCACTGGCCGGCCTTGCCCCCGGGGCCAGCACGCTCTGTGCGGCCCCCTCGTCCAACACGACCCGGCTGTCGGCGAGAACTTCCAGCAGGTGCCAACTCTGGGTGCCTTCCAGGTTTGCAGTCTTCCACTCACTGGTACCCATTCCACCGAGCAGGACCAACAAGGCCACGTGCAACGCAGCCCCAGTAGCAGCACCGGCGACAGCCCCACCCACTCGATCGAGTAGGTTCAACTGCATCGCCTCCAAGGCCTTCTTCCCGATCAGACCCAGCAGGGCGGCCACGACCAGTCCTGCGAGGAACAGGACAAACCAGCTCAATCCGTGACTCACGGCCGGGGTGAGTTCGAGTGAATCGGAAATGAGGGGTTGCAGGTCTGCACTCCCCGAGCGCGCCAAACCCACTGCCAGTACGACGCCCAGCAGGCGCACAACTTGCCACCAGAGACCGCGCCAAATTCCGAGCAGGAAGAAGAATCCAGCCAGCCCCAAACCCACCTGGTCGATCCAGGGTAGTGAGGTCAAAGTGGAGGGCAGGTCCGACATGGAGGTGTTCATGGTGGTAGCCGCACGAATCGTGCAGCGGAGTGGGGGACTCGCCCCAGAATCCGGGCCCCTACTTGTTGGGAATCGCCGGGTAGGTCTTTCGCGGACTTTGACCCAAGTACTCCCTGGACCCATTCCCCCGGGGCTAGAGACTGCTTTACAATGCACTCTGAACCCGTCGATTGGCAACCATGACCCGTACACACGAATCGATCGAAGCCGGATTGGAGCGCTTTGCCGCCCTGCTTGGCGATCATTCCCAATTGAGGGAAGAACTGGGTTCTAGCGGCCTGGTCTTCTTTGGCGGCGATCCGCCGCGCCACGATCCGGCCGAGGCCCTACTCGCCGCCCGTAGGCACCTGGAATGGTTCCTCTTCGAGCGCCATAGCCCTTCGGTGTTTGGTTCACCCGCTGAACACCTGCTCGAGGCTTGGCTGGTCGAGTCCCCTTCCGATCTGGGGGAGCGGGGAGAGGTTCTGCTCAAATCCTTCGTGAGTATCTTCGAAGTGGGGGAGGCCCTGCCAGAAGTGGGCTGTTGGCTGAAAGACGTGGCCGGGTTCGGAAACTACGTGCTGTCGTTCCCCATGGGCGACGGCCGACTGCGCACTGGAGACCTGCTCGTTGGCCGTCTGTTCCCCGTCGCGGACGGAATGCACTTCGCGTCGAGCGCTGCCGCAATCTTCCGCTCGCCGCAGTTGGCTGAGGCACTTGAGCAAGACCTCGAACGGATCCGATCCAAGACGCCGGGCAAGGTGCTGCGCCTCTCCCAGCAGGGTTTGGAGCAGATGTTCTGGGGTTCCGGCCACCGACCGCAAAGCCAGGATCCGGTAGGGGATCTGCGTTCATTCTTGAAGAGCCCGGCGGGGCTTTCGGACCACCGTGTCGAATCCATATTAGCGCATCTCAAGTCCTCGCCTTTTGATCCCCAGGCCTTGATCCAAGGCGCTGGGGATGTCTTGGGGGCTGTGCTAGACGAGCTGGCATTTGAGACCGACATAGACTTGGAGGTCGCCCGCAAGCATTTGGTTCTCGCCTGGCAGGAACTAACTCGCTCGCAGGAGCACGCCCCCGAGATCGACGCGCACCTGACCAAGACGGACGCGGGTTCGTGCGACCCAGCCGAAGCCGTGGCGCGTTTCGATGCGGGCCGCGTGGCCGGCCAGGAGTTGGATGCGCTGTTCAACGACCTGGAACGGGATCTGGGATTGGCATCAGGCGCCGAAGACGAGGGCGACCAGGATTCTCCTGCTCCTGATTTCCCCGGTGTTGTCGGGGCCATGATTGAAGAACATCGCTGGGAAACTCAACGCGACCATGGCCCCGAGGCCCATGCGCAACTGGACTCGCTCGCGCTGCTGGCGGAATTTGCAGCACCGATTGGCGTCTTCGAAGAAATGGACGCGAGTGACCTACTGCGCTTCCTCAGCTTCTGGGTGCATGAGCGCAAGGCCCTGGAATCCGCTCAGCACGCTCGGGATCTGCTAGGAGCCCTGGCCTCTTTCTGTAGCTGGGTTCAGGAGGCCCATGAACACCCGCTGCTCGATGAATTTGGACCGACCTTGGAGCGCCTGAAGGAGTCCCTGCCGCGCATCGTGGAACTAAACCAAGCCTTGCCGCCGCAGGAATTGTCTGCGGACGACCCACGCGGCCGGCTGTACGAAGTGCAAGCCGACACTCAGGGCCACTACTCCAATCTGCGTGATCGCAATGGGGAATCCCACGCGGCCAAGGCGGAGATCGCGCTAACCAATCGACTGCGAGCGGGAGATCGAATCCACGGGTGGATCGACCTCGAAGGCAACCTGACCATCAGGCGTTGCTACCCGCCCGAGGCGGCAGGCTTGATCCCCGATTCGAGTTCCTGAGCCCGCCGGTAGCCAATTGTCCTGCCCGTTCGGTATGTCGGATAATGTACGTTATGTTGCACAATAGGTCTTCCTCTGGGGTCTGGGTGGCCTTTCCTGTCAGAGTTGGTCGCGTATCCCGACCGCATCAGGCCCTCAACCTCAGTGGCTTTGCCCTGGGGTCTAGCTCGTGCGCCGCGTAGGATTGCAAGCGCAGAGCGCACTCAGACCATGGCTACCAAGCATTGCTTCATCGACAAGGAACGGGTTTGTGACCTGACCTGCAAAGCCGCCTTCGCTGTGGACGATCCGCTGGATCCGGTGGACTGCTACTTCATCTGGCTGGCGGCGCACGTGGGCGAAGGTCTGCTCGATTTGCGCAGTAGCGTGAGCTTGCAGGGGGGTCTCGCAGGATTTGCCGGGCCAGGTGGTGGGACGGGCGGATCCCCCCCACCCACCGGCGGGCCCGGGGGAACACCCCCCTCGGCCAACTAGGCCCCAGGACGTCAAAGCGACATCCTAGGGGCGCACATCGGGCGCCCAGTCTCCGATGGCAGCCCACGAGAGGCGCAGCAGCCGGTACCCCGCCCGTGGGCACCAATCCAGGGTGACGCCACCCGTGTGCGGCACAGCCAGGCGTCCGCTGGACTCCATGGGTAGGCCCAGGGTTGTGCAGAGCGCAGCCCTCAAGACCCACTTGTGCGCGACGACCAGGACCACCGTCCCGGCGAATTCTCGGCCCAAGTCGGACAGGGCCTGGTCAACGCGGGCCTGCAACTGCCCAAGTGGCTCGCCCCCTGGAACCGGATACACCCCTCCAGCCGCCCAGAAGCGCGCCCAGGCACCCGCTTCGGCCGCATCCACCTGGGCCTGGTCCCACCCGGCCCAATCTCCGCGATTGAGCTCCTTTAGCCTGGGATCCACCCTGGCCTGGGTGTCCGCTTGTCCCGCCAGGAGTTCGGCCAGAAAGACCGTGCGGGAAAGTCCCGACGACACGACCGCCGCAGGGTCACAGCCTCGCAAGGAGCGCGCCACATCCCTGGATTGCTGCTGACCCAAGTCCGACAGGGGGACGTCGAGGTCGCCGTAGATGCGTTCGTTCCAAGGAGCGGCCACCGCTCCGTGCCGTATGAGATGCAGGCGCGTCGGTTGGCTCGTCGAAGGCATGGATCCTGTTCGGCATGGGCGTGCAAGACAAAGTGGGCGATAACGGATTGTCTCCCATGCACGCGCCGGATAGCTTGCCTTCCCCACAGCACCGTTTTCCAGGCTTCTCTGCCCCACAACCCCGTACGAATCCCCATGTTCAGCTGGATCGGACAATTCCTGTCCTCGTCGGTCGGCAAGAAGACGGTCATGGCCCTCACCGGGCTTTCCTTGGTGGGCTTCTTGGTGGTTCACCTACTGGGAAACTTCAGCCTCTACACCGGTGGCGTTGAGGGCTTCAACGAGTACGCCGCCACGCTGGAAGAGATGGGCGGCCTGCTCAAGGCAGCAGAAATTGGATTGGGGGCGTTGTTTGTCATCCACATGGCCCTGGCCCTGCGCATCGCCCGCGAGAACAAGCTGGCACGCGAGCAGCCCTACCAGGTGCGAGCCAACATGGGCAACCTCACGGCCGCTTCAAGCACCATGGTCGTTACGGGCCTGATTGTCGGCGTCTTCCTGATCATCCACATCATCGACTTCCGCGTCCCGACCCTGGCCGGAGAAATGGATGACCTGGGTGCGGCCGTGATCGAGCGGCTCGGCAGTCCCCTGGGTGCCACCCTGTACCTGATCGGTGTCGCGGCCCTGGGTCTGCATCTGCGCCACGCAATCCAAAGCGCCTTCCAGACTCTGGGTCTTCAACACCCCAACTGGAGCCCCCTGATTCGGATCGGCGCGCTGGCACTGGCGACCGCGCTGGCTGTGGGCTTCGCCTCCTTTCCAATTTACTGCATGTTCTCGAAGGGAGCGGCCTGAGAGCTGCGCATCACCGATGACGATTCGACCCAACACCCAACTGGCCGACAACGTCCCCGGCGGAGCCTTGGACGAAAAATGGACGCGCCACAAGTTCGACCTGAAACTGGTCAATCCAGCCAACCGCCGCAAGTTCGAAATCCTCGTCGTGGGTACGGGCTTGGCCGGCGCCTCGGCCGCCGCATCCCTTGCGGAAATGGGTTACGGGGTGACCGCCTTCTGCGTCCAGGACAGTGCACGCCGGGCCCACTCGATCGCGGCACAGGGTGGCATCAACGCGGCCAAGAACTACAAGAACGACGGGGACAGCGTCCACCGTTTGTTCTACGACACGATCAAGGGCGGAGACTACCGCTCACGCGAGGGCAATGTGCACCGCCTGGCAGAGGTCTCGACCCAGATCATCGATCAGTGCGTGGCCCAGGGCGTGCCCTTCGCGCGTGAGTACGGTGGACTGCTCGACAATCGCTCATTTGGCGGCGCGCAGGTAGCGCGCACTTTCTACGCCCGCGGACAGACGGGGCAACAGCTACTGCTCGGCGCCTACGGCGCACTCATGCGCCAGGTGGATGCGGGTCGGGTCAAGCTGCATGTCCGCAAGGAAATGGTGGACCTGGTGGAGGTGGATGGCGTGGCGCGTGGCATCGTGACCCGCGACCTGACCCACGGCGCCTTTGAGCGCTGGTCCGGGCACGCAGTACTGCTCTGTACGGGGGGCTACGCTAACGTGTTCTACCTGTCGACGAATGCCAAGGCATCCAATGTGACCGCGGCCTGGCGGGCGCACAAACGCGGGGCCTTCTTCGCCAACCCGTGCTACACCCAGATTCACCCCACCTGCATCCCGGTGCACGGTGAATTCCAATCCAAACTCACGCTGATGAGCGAGAGCCTGCGCAATGATGGGCGTGTGTGGGTGCCGCAAGGCGCAGACGACATGCGACCTGCCGCGGACATCCCCGAGGGCGAGCGCGACTACTACCTGGAGCGCAAATATCCCAGTTTCGGCAACCTGGTCCCGCGCGATGTGGCCTCCCGCAATGCCAAGCAGGTCTGCGATGCGGGCCGCGGTGTGGGAGCCACGGGCCAGGCCGTCTTCCTGGATTTCCGAGATGCCATTCAACGGGACGGGCGCGACACGATTCAAGCGCGCTACGGGAACCTGTTCGACATGTACTCGCGCATCACTGGCGAGGACCCCTACACCTCCCCCATGCGCATCTTCCCGGCCGTGCACTACACGATGGGCGGATTGTGGGTCGATTACAACTTGGAGAGCACCGTGCCAGGCCTGTTCGTGCTCGGTGAAGCCAACTTCTCCGACCACGGCGCCAACCGCTTGGGCGCCAGCGCCCTGATGCAGGGCCTAGCCGATGGCTACTTCGTCGTCCCCGCAACCATCGCCAGCCATCTCGCTGGCCGTGCTTTGCAGGAAGTGGACACATCCCACGACGCGTTCGCCGAGGCCGAAGCCTCCTCGAGGAATCGCTTTGAGGCGCTACTTGCGGTCCAGGGCTCGCGCACGGTGGATTCCTTCCACCGCGAACTCGGCCTGATCTGCTGGAACCAGTGCGGTATGGCTCGCGAGCGCGCCGGCCTGGAATCTGCTCGAGCATCCATTCGCGCGTTGCGGGAGTCGTTCTGGCAAGACGTGCGAGTCTTGGGCGACGCTCAGTCCCTCAACCAGAACCTCGAGCACGCCGGTCGCGTGGCAGACTTCATGGAGTTTGGCGAATTGATGGTCAGCGATGCGCTACAGCGCGAGGAGTCCTGCGGCGGTCACTTCCGTGAGGAGCACCAGACGCCCGAGAACGAAGCCCAACGCAATGACGAGGACTTCTGTCACGTCACCGCCTGGGAGCATCGCGAGGGTGAAGCCACCCAGCGTCACACCGAAGAACTCTCCTTCGACACGGTCCAACTCACCACCCGCAGCTACAAATGAGCGCCACCTCCCCTGCAACCGACCTGAGCATCTGCGTTCATGTCTGGTGCCAGTCCGGTCCTGATCAGCCCGGGAAATTCGAGACGACGAGCCTTAAGGTGAGTCCGGATACTTCGTTTCTCGAGATGCTCGACATCATGAACGAGCAACGCATGGCGCAGGGTCAAGAGGCCTTCGCCTTTGACCATGACTGCCGCGAGGGCATCTGTGGCATGTGCTCCCTCGTGATCAACGGCAAGCCCCATGGACCGGAGCAGGAGACCACCACCTGCCAGCTGCACATGCGCAGCTTTGCGGATGGAGACTCCATCTACGTCGAACCCTTCCGCGCCAACGGATTCCCGATCCTGCGCGACCTGGTTGTGGACCGCGGCGCCTTTGACCGCATCCAGCAAGCAGGCGGCTACGTGTCGGTGAACACGGGCTCCGCGCCGGACGCGCACTCGATTCCAGTCCCCAAACCCGCGGCAGAAGAGGCCTTCGACGCAGCGGCTTGCATTGGTTGCGGAGCTTGCGTCGCCGCCTGCCCAAACGCTTCGGCCATGCTGTTCGTGGGCGCAAAGGTCTCGCAATTGGCGTTGCTACCCCAGGGCGCACCCGAACGGGACGCACGCGCCCGATCGATGGTGACCGCCATGGATGCCGAGGGCTTCGGAAACTGCACCAACCACTTCGAGTGTGAAGCTGCCTGCCCCAAGGGCATCTCCGTGGCTCACATTGCACGGCTCAACCGCGAGTTCCTGCGCGCCAGTTTGATGGCGCGCTGAACCTAGGCGCGCGAACGGAAGGATTCGGCGAGTTCGGCAAACTCTCCCGCCTGGAGCCCCACAACATGGACTTCCAGTCCCGCGCGTCCAGCTGCCTGCTGAAATTCAGGCAACCCCTCTGCGTGGAACCCGCGAGCCACGATCACTGCAGCCAGGGTGAAGTTGTCCAACCACGTCCTGGCCTCATGCAGGTCCCCCGCTGGGGCCACCGGAATTCCTCGATCGAGTAGGAGCTGTTCCTGCTCGGCCCGACGCGCCGGGTTGGAATCCACCAACAGCACAAGCGGGCCGTGCTCTTGCGGGACGCCGGGCAAGAAGACGGTGACGGAGGTGCCCTTGCCTGGTGCGGAGTCCAACTCCATGCGGCCGCCAAGACCCTGCAGGCACTCCTGCAGACTCGCGCTCCCATAGCCGCTCCCACCCCCGCCGCTCCAGCCGGCGCGCATCCACTCTTCACGTTCTGCCCGATCCATACCGCGCCCCAAATCACTGACCTCAAGGCGAACCTGGCTGCCCTGTTGGTTGGCGCAAAGCCGCACCTCCCCCCCATCCGATGAGGCGCACATGGCATTCAAGAGCAGATTCTTCACAAGCCGATCCAGGAGTGTGGGATGGGCGCTCACGTACAGGTCCGAAGCGCACCGAACAAGAACGGCCAGTGCGCCGCCTGCGCGGGCCAATTCCCGAGCCCCTCGCGCTTGCTCCAATAACCTGGGTCGTAGCGCCAGGCGCCGACGGGCAAGGGTGCCGGGCCCACCGAGTGTGCTGGCGCACAGGTCACGGGCACTACCCAGGGAACGCGACAGATCGGCCAGGTCGGCGGCTTGGACGCGTTCGGGCCCTACCTCGGCGCGAGCAGGACCCACCGCCTCCGATCGCAGTCGCTCCAGTTGCAGACTGGCCAGGTTTAGTTGGTTGCGCAAATCGTGATTGAGCGCGGCAGCTCGCCTTCCCAATCGTCTCTCCTGCTCGCCCAGGTGCTGCTGTCCCTGTTCGGCGGCTTCAAGAAAGCGCGCCGCCACCCACTCCGCCAATCCGACCCACCGTGCTCGGGAGCCATAGGCCAGATTTGCAGAAGACCCCAGCAAGACCCCCGGCCGCGCGACAGCCGCAGGTCGCGCCCAGAACCCATGGGTCCCGTGCACTCCGAGGCGCCCAGAGCGCGGGAAGACCCCTGGACCCAACTCGACCCACTCGCCGGGACCCAACGCAGACACGAGGGACCAGTCCACGCTTTGGGCGAGTGTACGTGGGCTATGACCCAACCCTCCGATGACGGGTTCCTTGCCCGACTCCACCCAGGCGAGGGATGTCAGACCTAGGTGTTCGGCAAGGGCTTGCAGCATTCCTGCAAGCCGGCCCGGACCTGGAGTCCAAGGCGGAACGAACCCCTCCCAAGCCGGCCATTCAGAGAGGGGCTGTGTGGTGCTCGCACCGGGCAGGGTGGACGAGCCTGAGAGAGTCGGATGGGGTGACCTCACGCCCTGAGTCTGCCTCCCACCTGAAGCCGTTGGAAGAACCCAACCGAACTGACTGGGTTTGGTGGGCATTCATTGCGCGAATTGCCCCCAGCTTCAATGAAAAGGGGCTGTCGGCCAGCGGCCCCCCCTCTTCACGCAGCGGGTCCTGACGGGTGGTCTCCGACGCCCACAGACGAGGCCAAAGGAAGGAATGCTGATTGTGGCTATGCACACGGAACCCAGTCAGTTCTGAACTTGACACGCGTGGCCCCAAGCCACGGGGGCGCGGTCGTTTGTTCAGACCCACCTGGACTCGATGGGGTCGCGACCCACGGGACGAGAACGTTTCGGCTCGGGAACACGGTGGAGTTCGTAGTGAGCAGCCGGTCGAGCTGTCTGGATGCACCCCATGCCGCGTCATCCAGGGTCCGGACCTTCCTGGCTCAAGTGCGTCAGAGGCCTTCCGGTGGGGATTCCTGGCCCCCTGGGTCGGGCGTTTGGTCCGCGAGCGGGTCCTCCCCTGCGTGGGTCCGTGCAGCGTGGCACGCAGGTTGCCCTAGCCGACTCGCCGACCCACGCGGGTCGCAACTGTGGGTACCAATCGCTGCCATCTCGATGGCAGCAAGCAGAGAGAGACAAAATGAAGAGACTGCTCCTTCTGGGAACCCTACTCAGCGTGGGAGCCTTGTGCTTCCAATCCACCAGCACTGGCCACGGCGGCACCTACCGAGGCCCGGGAGACACTGTTCCTCCCGGAAATGGCGGCGGGGGAACTGGCGGCGCTCCCCCCACCACTGGGCCTGCGCCCCCCAGCATCCCCGGTCCGCCGACGACGGGTGGACCGCAGCCGCCCACCCCGGGCATCTTGCCGCCCACTCCGGGGCAGATCGGCACAAACCCTGCCACCCGTCCGCAGCAGCCGGGGACTGACCTGACCCTCTGGGACTTCTGGTGGGGCTTCAATCGCGAGCCCTACTTGAATCTGAAGTCCAGGATTCACTTCGGCGGTGCCCTGACGGGCTCCAGTGAGTTCTTTCTGGGTCTTGGCCAGAGCGATCAGTCGAAGGACAGCCGTCGCCCCACCCACGAGACGATTCAGAACGTGGTTGTCCCAGCTCTGAAGAACACCCTGGCGACGGAACGCTCGAATGACATTATCGACTCGGCTCTTATCGCCCTGGCCAAGATCGGAAATGTGGCGGCTACCGATGACTCGGAATTTGAGGACATCATCAAGGAGTTTCTCAAGGACCCCAACCAAGGGGTAGCCGAAACCGCCGCCGTCGCCCTTGGCATCCTCGCCAACGACGCGTCCTACCAAGTCCTCAACCAACTCGCGTGGGACGCTCCCCAAGCTCGTCGTTTCATCGGCAAGACCGAGGTCCCGGTCCGCAGCCGCGCCTTCGCCTGTTACGGCCTGGGCCTGCTTGGGCACCGCACCAGCGACAATGATCTGCGACGTGACATCGCTGAGACTCTGATTCGCCTTCTAGACGAGCCCCATTTCGCCCAGCGCGACGTCAAGGTCGCGGCCATGACGGCCCTGGGCTTGACCCCCGTTGACACCCTCGCAAGTCCTCTCGACAGCGCTCGAGATGGAGCCAAGTACTGGGCCCAGAGCCGTGAGACTCAACTGGAGTTCTTGCTGCAGTACTTCAACCCCGCCAACGAGCGCGCCCACACTTCGACACGTCACTGGCTTGTGCGGGCCCACGCCCCCACGGCCATGGCCCGCCTCCTGCCTGGCGCCTCCCAGGCCATGCAGGAACGGGTAGCCGAGCTGGTAATCGAGACCGTCGGCCGACACAGCAAGGAGAACCGCGAGGTGCTCATGAGTTGCACCCTTGCCTTGGGCCAGATGGGAACGGCCGAGGACGATGGGGCGGGCGGGATCAACAACAGGATCCGTGGGGAGCTCATGCGGATCATCAAGGAAGGCGGTGTCCAGAGTCGGCGCTTCGCCCTGATCGCATTGGCTCAATCAGGCGGCCGGCCAGGTTTGGGACCGGACGCCCTCGCGGGCACGCTGACTGCACGCCGGGAGCTGCTGCGCCAGCTCTCCACGGGCAGGACGCAGCTCAAGCCCTGGGCTGGTTTGGCCCTGGGTGTCTTGGGTCGTCAGCTTCTGGACCACGATGAGACGATGAGCGAATCGGCGGGCCTAGCCCTGCGCTCAGCGGCGGAACGGTGTGTGCGTCCCGCCGAAATCGGTGCCTACCTCCTGGGGCTTGGCATCCGGCGCGACGTCGAGGCGACGCAGATCTGCCTGGACAAACTCGACTACTTCAGCACCAACGAGGCCCGGGGCTACGCAGCCATTGCCCTGGGACTCATCGAAGACAAGAGCGCCATCGACCCGATTCAGCGCATCATCCGAGACTCCGAGTACAAGCCCGACTTGCTCAAACAGGCAGCCATCGCGCTGGGGCTCCTGGGGGACAAGGACCTGGTGAATGAGTTGGTGGCCATGCTGAAAGATGCGCGTGGCTTGGCTACCCAAGCAGCCCTATCCACGGCTCTCGGTGCAATCGGCGACAGCCGCTCGATCGACCCTCTGATCGACCTCCTCGGCAATCAGAGCGTGACAGCCACGGCTCGCGGTTTTGCGGCGGCGGCCTTGGGAATCGTCTGTGACAAGGAGGAACTCCCCTGGAACACGAAGATCTCCGCCAACATCAACTACCGGGCGAACACCGTGACCCTGACCGGGGCAGGACTCGGCATTCTGGACCTACTCTAGGACCCGGCTCGGCTCCCTGCGGGGTCTCTGCCAGCCATGCGGCCCGTCCGGTCTTCCGGGCGGGCCGCTGTACCCGAGCGGCGGCTCGATCCCCCTTCGCACCAAAACCCCCTTGGGCACCAAAATCGTGGACCGAGGGGGGCCTCGTCTAGTCCGGGTCGTAGGCCCAAGTGCGGATTTCAGGGACAGGGCCGTTCCGAACCCGAAACATGGCCCATACAGGCGGCTATAGGTACCGAGCGGACAAACCAACCCCAGGCCCACTCTTGGGACTCTGAACTTGGACGATATGCCCCCAGACGCCTATGATGGCGGCCCAGTCTGAGTCCCCAGTCCATTTTGCCCAGGCCCCCATTCTCGGCCCGAATCGGCCAGTCTGCAAATCTCCGTGGCACGGGCCTTGCTCGAGGAAAGACGCCGATCTGTCCAGATCGCGCCTGTGGGTACCCAACCAACGCCATCACGACAGCCAGACAAGAGAGACAGACAACCATGAAGAGACTTCTCCTTCTCGGAACCCTGCTCAGCGCAGGAGCCCTGTGCTTCCAATCCACTAGCACGGGCCACGGCGGAACCTACCGCGGCCCTGGTGACACCGTACCCCCCGGCGGCGGCGGCGGCGGAGGCGGCGGCGCCCCCACCACGCCTGGCCCGACCGGCCCCACGGCCCCCGGCCCGGCAGCCCCCGGCACCCCTGCTCCGGCGACCCCCGGTGCGCCGCCCCCGGCACCCGGTTCCACGGCTTCGACTCCCGTGACGCCCGGTGGACCCAGTGGGCCCGACCTCACCCTTTGGGATTTCTGGTGGGGCTTCAACCGTGAGCCCTACTTGAACCTCAAGTCCAAGATCCACAGCGGCGGAACCGTCACCGGCTCCGATGACTTCTTCCTGGGTCGCGGTCAGAAGGACCAAGCCAAGGACAGCATGCGGCCCTCCCAAGAGGCGATCCGCAACGTGGTCGTTCCGGCCCTCAAGAACGCTCTGGAAAACGAGAGCGCCAACGACATTCTCGACTCGTCCCTGATCGCCCTGGCCAAGATCGGCGACGTGGCGGGTACCGAGGATTCCGAGTTCGAAGGCATCATCAAGGAGTTCTTGAAGGACGGCAACCAGGGCGTGGCCGAGACGGCTGCGGTGGCCCTGGGCATCCTGGCCAACGACAAGTCCTACGACATCCTGTTCCAGCTGGCGACCGACCACCCGGATGCACGCCGCTTCATCGGCAAGACAGAAGTGCCGATCCGCAGCCGCGCGTACGCCTGCTACGGCCTGGGCCTGCTCGGGTATCGCACCAGTGACAATGAACTGCGCATGAACATCGCAGAGACCCTGGTCGACCTACTCAATTCCCCGCACTTCGCTCAGCGCGACGTGAAGGTCGCGGCCATGACAGCCCTGGGGCTGACCCCCATCGAGTCCAACATCGATGCGGCCGTGGAAGGTGACGAAGAGATGGGCAGCAACCGCAGCCACGTCCTCAGCCGGGAACGTCAACTCGATTTCCTGCTCAAGTACTTTAATCCGGCCAACGAGCGCGCGCACAGTTCGACACGCCACTGGTTCGTGCGTGCTCATGCGCCCACGGCGATGGCCCGACTGCTGCCAGGCGCGGATCCGAGCTACAAGGCCAAGGTCGCCGAACTCCTGATCGAGACGGTGGGACGCCACAGCAAGGAAAACCGCGAGGTGCTCATGAGCGCCACCCTGGCCCTGGGTCAGATCGGAACCGCGGAAGACGACGGACGGGGCGGTATCAACGTCCGCATCCGTGATGAACTCATTCGCATCATCAAGGAGGGTGACCCGCAGAGCCGTCGCTTCGCGATGATCTCCCTGGGCCAGTCTGGTGGAACCCCCGGTGAAGGCGAGAACGCGCTAGCCGGCGGGGAAGTGGCCCGCAAAGAGTTGCTCAAGCAACTGTCCACGGGCAAGACCATGCTCAAGCCCTGGGCGGGTTTGGCCGTGGGTGTCATGGGTCGTCAGTTGCTCGACAACAACGAGACCATGAGCGAGTCCGCCAGCAACGCCCTCAGGGCCGCGGCAGAGAAGTGCAACCGTCCCGCAGAGATCGGCGCCTACCTGTTGGGTATCGGTATCCGGCGTGACATCGAAGGCATGGATATCTGCCTGGACAAGCTGGACTACTTCAGCACCGATGAAGCCCGCGGATACTGCGCGGTCGCCCTGGGTCTTATCGAAGACCGTAGCGCGATCTCACCCATCCAGGAAATTATCCGGGAATCGAAGTACAAGCCCGACCTGCTCAAGCAAGCCGCCATCGCCCTGGGGCTGCTGGGTGACAAGGAGCTCGTACCCGATCTGGTCACCATGCTGGAGACCGCAACGGGCCTTGCCACGCAAGCCGCCATCTCCACGGCCTTGGGAGCCATCGGCGACAGTCGTTCGATCGACCCCCTCGTGGAACTGCTTGGCGATCAGAGTGTGACCCAGTCCGCCCGTGGCTTCGCCGCGGCAGCACTCGGCATCGTGTGTGACAAGGAAGAGCTTCCTTGGAACGCCAAGATCTCCACCAACATCAACTACCGGGCGAACACCGTGACGTTGACGGGTGGCGGCGGCGGGATCCTGGACCTGCTGTAGGACCCCCACGATTGGGCGGCGCCCTGCACGGGAGCCGCTCGCCTCGCTGAACTAAACGCGAGCCCGTCCAGCTGTCTGGGCGGGCTCGCTGCGTTGAAGCCCCCACACGACGGCTCCCAGCAGGAGTCCAATGCCCCCCAGGACGGACCAACGCGCTCTGCGCCGCGCAACAGCCTGCCGCCTGCGCAGATCGGTTAGCTCCCACGCTTCCTGTGACAGGGCGTCGGACTCGCCCAGCCAGAACGAGCGGGTGTCCTCGGCCAGGTCATCGCCCTCCAGGTTGCTCGCCGCAAGGGCCAGCCGCCGTGTCAGGTCAAGAGCCAGGGGGGCAGCCGCCATATCGATGGCGAGGCGACTGCTGCGCCACAGGAGCCAAAGGTCCTGGGGCGCTGTAGCCAACCCGTCCAGACCCACGCCCAGAGCACCGGCCAGGTCACCGGCGTGATAGCGCGTCTCCAAGACTTCGCGCGCACGCTCCACCGGGTCACCCATGGACCGGGCCACCTCCAGGGCCTCGGTATACCTCGCCTGCCTGCGCAGCTGATCCGGAGTCTGCCCGCCCTCGCTCGCATGCGGCCGGGTGAAGGCCATCAGTGCCAGAGACGTAACCAGCAACGGGGACATCAGGGCTCCACCAACCAGCGCGCACGCCCTGCGCGCACGGAGTCTCGCTGCAGGCGCTGCATCGGATTCGATTCGTCGGTGAGCACCGGGCCCACCCCGCTGCCGGGCGTCACCAGCCTCCAGGCCGAGGGTAGCTCGAGGAAGGGCAGCAAAGCCTCCCCGACCTGGCCGGGGACGGCCCAATTCGGGTCATCTGGATGGGGCGCCGCTTGTCCCTTGCGGGCAAACAGCATGCAGTTGCGCGAAAAGGGTATGCGAACGGCGAGCACGGGTTGACCGGCGGCCTGGGCCAGGGTGGCAGTCAGGGCAGCAACCACAGGGTCATCGAGTCCAAACCCCGCCGCATTGACCGCCAGGAACCCACCCAGAGCCGTCACCTGCAGCGCCTGCTCAAAAAACTCCACGCTGCACAGGTGGGCGGGGATCTCCATGTTGTTGGCGTAACAATCGACGATCACCAGGTCCTGGGGTTCGGCGATGCGCTGCAGACTGGCGCGCGCATCCACACCGGACAGAACAATCCGGTCAGGTGCGGCGCGCTGCATCTCGAAGTAGCGCTCACCCAATTCCACGACGACGGGGTCGATTTCGACCCCGATACACGACAGGGTGACGCCGTCGGGCAGGGCGCCCTCTAGCACGCGGACTGCGGTCCCAGCGCCGAACCCTAACACCAGCACCCGCCAATCCTGTTTCGCACGCGCCCACCAAGCAGGCAGGGCAAAGTAGTCGTAGTACTGACCGCCTCCCAAGAGCCCCGTTGCCGGTTGCCAGACCGATTGGAACGAATCGAGGACTTCGTTGGCTACCAAGTGGCGACGTTGGCCATCTTCAGACTCGATCACGGCCAGGCGTTGGTAGGCCGATTGTCGCTGCTCGAGCAGGCTCCAGCCCTCGCCGGCCCCAGGTGTCGGTGCCTGCCCAAGACTCCGCAATCCGAGGCCCAGGGCCACGAAGCACAGGGCGGCGACCTGCGGGGCGCGGGACAGAACCCCCGAACGGACGAGCAGGAGTAGGCCCGCCAGGGCCAGGCAAGCCGCGGCGAGTTCAAAGGTCCCACGCAAGCCCCAATCAGGCAGGAGCCAGTGCGTGGTACCAAAGGTCCCCAGGAGGCTGCCCAGAGTCGACACTCCCAGCACGCGCCCGCCTGCGGTCCCGGCGTGCCCCCCGCTGCCCACCTGCAGGGCCTCTACCGCGAGTGGGCAACCGCACCCGAGCAACCCCGCCACCGGTGCGAACAAGAGCAGCGAGGTCGCCAGGCTGCCCCAGAGCATGAGGCCAGCGGCCTCGTCCAGCGCCAAGCCCGTGGGCATGAACCACCTTGCGACCCAACTCGCAAGCCAGGGCAGGAGCAGCGCCCAGCCGGCAGCGCCCAGCAGCATTGCGCCCAGCCTCCTGTCAGGCGATCCGGACACGGACAAGCGCGCGCCACACACGTAGCCCACCGCCAGAGCCAGCAGAATGACACCAATCACATTGGTCCAAACACCCGTCGACGCCCCGAACCAGGGCGCCAGAAGGCGCACGGCAGCCAATTCCACAACCATCGTCCCAGCCCCCGCACACAACACGGCGAACAGAATCGTGGTTGCGCTCGCCGAGACCCGCGAGGATCCCGGGCAGGCCGCTGAGTCGAGTCCGATCGTGGATTCGCGCCCGTGGTCGACCACGACCGTCTCAGTCCCCTCCGTCTTCGGAGTCGGAACCCAGGTGCGGTAGGTGGTAAGACTTTGCGTTCACAAACACCCGGCCCGGATCACATGCCCCGCTGAACATGCTGGCCAGCACAATGGGTCGACTGCGCGGAATCAGATCCTCGTGCCGTTGGCCATTGGCGATCACGATGATGGGCTGATTCATGTCCACCAGCAGGTCGTTGAAATGCAAGGTGAACTCGGTCATGCCCGAGCCCTCGACAGTGACCGTGTTGGTCTTGCGATCGACCTGGGCGTGGATGCGACTACTGGTCCCATCGGACGGGGGAACCTCGAGCCAATAGGCGCGCTTGGGGAAGGGTGAGCCAGGAATCAAGGTCACCTGTGAGGGATAGGAATCGCGCTGCGTGGCTTCGATCCAGTTCCAGATGTCCGCCGTGAGGGCGTCCGCTTGTACCGTGCAGTTGGAGTAGCCGAGCCGTGCGATCTCGCCTTCGAACTTCGTGACCAGGGCACCGCCACCGGCAAAAAACGTCGGTAGGTTCTGAAAATTCTGGGGAGAGACGTCGCCAGCGTCGCCACTGCGGCCGATCACGCCCGCGAAGCGATCGGGAAATTTCTCGGCGATTCCTAGGGCGGTGGGTACGCCAAGTCCGCGACCGGATAAGTAGATCCGATCGAAGTCCACGCCGTACTCTTCATAAACCGCGCGCATCAAGACGATGACCCGTCCAATGCCGTCGCGACCCGCCCAATCGCCGGCGTTCTCTGGCATGACCGGGCAGGCCAGTATCGCACCGTCTTGTACAGCACCCTCCGTCCAGCGATCCCGCAGGTGATCCGCCGGACGCTCATCCTCGTCGGGGATAGTAATGACAAGCGGGTAGGGACCCGAGGAGGCGGAGTATTTCGCCGGTGCCCAGACGGCGTACTCGAGGGGGGCATCCTTGGTAAAGACGGAGCCCACAAACTCCTTGTCCGCCACCTTGCCGCGGGTCGGGCGCTTGCGCCCGTAGTCGTAGGAAAGCCAGATGGCGCGGCCCAAATCGGCCGGTGAGGCCAGGATATCGCCCTGCGCCGGAGTCTTGGCCAGCTTGCGCTGCAGCTTCTCCATAGCGGTCGCGACATCGCTCGTGGCTTCCGAGACCTTCTTCTCCTCGATCCTGGCCTCGATGTAATCCGTCAGCGACTGGGCGAGTTTCTTGAGGTCGCTGTCTTTGAGATGTTGATCCTGGGGGGCGGATCCAACCATCGAGGCCACGGAAACGACACTGAGCAGAACGGCTGAGCCGACAAGAAGGGGTAAACGCTGAATGGTCATGCTCGGCCTAGTCACGGAGTGAGGGAGAGTTGCGGGAGGATAGAGCTGAGAGTCTCTAGGGGATGTCAGCCGCCCCTGAAGCCTCGTGTGCTGTCGGGAGGAGCGCAAGCCCCCACCCCCGGAGGGCCCAGGGAGCCGCATCTGCAAGGGTGGGCCTGGAGCCCCGACCGCGGTCGACGAGTACCCGGAACAGGGTCCGGGCCCGGTCGAAGCGCCGGGCAGCCAAGGCCAAGCGCGCTCGCATCTGTAGGGAGTCGGTGCCCCCCATGGCGAGGCCCCTGCCAAGCCAGTCCAATTCGTCGCTCTTCCAGCCTGCGCCGGCAGCCACGATGGATCGTCGCTCGCGCAACTCGAGTCGCGCTGACCGATCGGAGACCCAGGTCAGAGTTGCAGCGAGAACCTCGGCAGCGCGCGGCAGGTCCCCCATGCGGCGAGCACTGCCCTCAACGCACAAACAGGACCAAACCGCAGGAGACGCCAGATACATGGCCTCAGCTACCTGGCGCGCCGGTGCGGAAGCGTAGCGCTCGAGTTCTTCCAGGAAGGCCTCGTAGGAAATCTGCAGCAAGCTGGCCCAGTGCCCCTCTGGTAGATGTGCCGAGCCGCTGCTCAGGGCTGCGCCCAGCGCATCGGCGCGCGACATGCCCGGCTGCATACGGCTCAGCTCCGCCCAGGGTACATCTCCTGCGGCACTAGGCTCCTGCCCACCCGCAAGGGTCCCCTCCGACGCAATACCCACGACCAGCGCGCAAGAGCAAGCCAGGCGAGCGAGTGGGTTGCCCACGGGGCTCAGGCCCACCGCACCTGACCCTCGCCCGCGACGAGTCGTCCGATCACCGTTGCTGGCTCGTCCACTGCGGCGAGGTGCGCCGTCACGGCTTGTACCTCCGCTGGGTCGACGATGAGCACCATGCCCACACCCATATTGAGGGCGCGATGAGCCTCGTCCTCGTCAATCCCTGCACCCTCGACAATCATCTCAAAGAGCGCAGGCACATCCCAACTGCCACGCTCGATGATGGCATCCGTGCCACCGAGCACGCGCGGCAGATTGTCGAGTAGGCCCCCGCCGGTGATGTGTGCCATGCTGGCCAGTTGACCGTTCTCTAGGAGTGGCCAGAGGGGATCCAGGTAGCTCTTGTGGGGTGCCAAGAGAGCCTCCCCCACGCTCACGCCACCCAGCGCCTCGGGGCGATCGTTCACGTCCATTTCGAGCCGCTCAAAAAGCACCTTGCGAGCGAGCGAGTAGCCGTTGGTGTGCAATCCACTGGATCCCAAACCAAGTAGCACCTGGCCCGCTGCGACGCGAGATCCATCCAGCACCTTGTCCCGAGCCACGCTGCCCACAATGAAACCCACCAAGTCGAAGTCTCCATCGGCGTAGAGCCCGGGCATCTCGGCCGTCTCGCCTCCGAGCAGAGCCAGCCCACCGTCAGAGCACGCGGCCGCACAGCCTGCAATCAGGGCGCTCACCACCTTCGGCTCGAGCCGGCCGGTGCCCACATAGTCCATGAAGAACAGCGGGCGCGCGCCCTGCACCAAGATGTCGTTGATGCAGTGTTGGACCAAGTCCCGGCCCACGCTGTCAAAGACGCCCATGCGCTTCGCCACCTCCAATTTGGTGCCCACGCCATCGGCGCTGGCCACGAGTATTTGACCGCCCACGCCGGCCTTGTGCATGTCGAACAGGCCGCCAAAAAGCCCCACATCGGAGACCACTCCAGGGCCAAAGGTGTCCCGAATGGCCTGCCGGGACAGGGAAAGGGCTTCGTCCTGGGCGTCAATATTGACGCCCGCGTCCTTGTAAGTGAGAGGTGTCTTGGAGGTCACGGAAATCGAAGGCTGGGGTCGCTGGGAGGGCACCCAGCATAACCGTTGAGGCCACCCGATTGCCCCCTCCGCCCGGTTTCCCTGGGCCTGAGGTGCTACTCAGTCGCGTTGAGTAGGCTCCCTATCAACTCGCGGTTTCCGAACCCGATGTCCTCCGGCAGGGCAGTCAGGGAAAACCAGGCGGCCTCGCTCGCGTCGCTGGCCGCTCGCAACTCGCCCCCTAGGGCCACGCAGAGGTAGATGATTACGTTGGCTGGTTTGCGTGGATCGTCCCCAACCCAAACCACGTCCAGCAAACGGGTGACCTGCACATCGACGCCAGTCTCCTCGCGCACCTCCCTTTGAACCGCCTGCTGAGGCTCCTCGTCCACCTCTTGGTAGCCCGCGGGCAAGGCCCAGGCACCCTTGAAGGGTTGAATACTGCGGCGCACGAGCAGCACTTTCTTGCCCGTAGAATCGAGCACCAAGCCCGCTGCCGCACTGGCCGGGTTGAAGAAGTAGACAAAGCCACATTCCTGGCACTTGGGACGCACGCGACCCTCCCAAGGGGCAGGCGCTAGATCCCCGCCGCACAGGGGGCAGTGAGTCGCGCGTTGGTGGGGCATAGGAAGGCTCGTCGCTGGCAATTCGGAGTGCACCAGCCTACGGCTTGATCGCGGGAGGAGCGAGTCCGGGGGTGGGCGCCTCTTCCAGCTTGCGGCTAATGGCCCCAAGTGGATGTCCGGGGGTCGCGCAGGGTCTAGAATGGCCCTGCGCTGCGCAACTGGTTCCATGACCTCAGTCCTCCTCCTTGGTAGTACCGGCTCGATCGGCACCCAGACCCTGGACTTGGTGCGTCGCGATCGCGCTGAGGAGGGCGCGACCCTCTCAGTCACCGGTTTGGCCGCCCATTCATCCTGGGAGGCCCTGCTCGAACAGGCCCGGGAGTTCGACGTCCAGCATCTGGCCCTGGCAGATCCCCAAGCCGCCGCCTTGGCGCGTGCGCAGCTACCACCGGGGACCCGGCTTTACGAGGGGACCCAAGGTGTGCAGGAGCTGATCCACGCCTGCACCTTCGACACCGCGGTACACGGGATTGTTGGTTGCGCCGGCCTGCCGGCATCGGTGGAAATCCTGAAGCTGGGCAAGCGACTGGCCTTGGCCAACAAGGAGTCGCTCGTGGCGGCCGGTGAACACCTGATGGCCCTGGCCGCCAAGACCGGTGCAGAGATCCTGCCTGTGGATTCTGAGCACTCCGCCGTCTTCCAGTGCTTGCGCGGCGAGAATCGGCAGCGCCTAAGGCGAGTCCTGCTCACTTGCAGCGGCGGCCCACTGCGGCTGACTCCTACGCATGAACTTGAGGGCGTGCTGCCAGCCCAGGCCTTGCGTCACCCGAACTGGGACATGGGCCCGCGCATCTCCATCGGCTCGGCCAGCCTCATGAACAAGGCGCTTGAGATCGTCGAATTGCACCACCTCTTCGAACTCAGTCCCGAGCAGATCGAGGTCGTCATCCACCCCCAGTCCATCGTGCACTCCATGGTCGAGTTCGTGGACGGCGCGGTCATCGCGCACATGGGCACCCCGGACATGCGCGGGCCCATTCATCACGCGCTCTACGCCCCGGATCGGCCGCCTTCGCCTGTCAAGGGCTTCGACCTTAAGGCGTTCTCGACCCTAGAATTTGAAGCACCCGATCCCAACCGCTTCCCTGCACTAACCCTGGGTTACGATTGCATCCGCGCCGGGCAGGATGCAGGCTGCGTGCTCAATGCGGCAGATGAAATCGCCGTGCAGGCCTTCCTCGAAGGACGCATCCGCTTTACCGACATGAACCGTGTGCACCACACGGCGTTAGAGCAGCGCCAGGGAGATGACTCCAGCATTGAAGCTCTGATGGAAGCCGACAAGCGAGCCCGGGCCCACGCTCGCCAAGCTGTACAAGCCATCTCTCCCCCGGACTCGCCAATCGTACTCCCGCGCCAATGAACCTCGTCGACTTCGCCCGCATCCTGCAGGTCATCTTTGGAATCGGCCTCGTCATCTTCGTGCACGAGGCAGGCCACTTCATCGCGGCCCGCATGTGCGGCGTCCGTGCGGATGTTTTCAGCCTCGGTTTCGGCCCCCGCATGTTTGGCTTCAAGCGCGGGGGGACCCTGTACCAGGTTGCGTGGCTGCCCCTTGGGGGTTACGTCAAGATGGCCGGTGAGTTTCCGGATGCATCGCGCACGCCCGCCCCGGATGAACTGCAAGGCAAATCCGTTGGGCAGCGGTTCTTCATTTACTCGGGCGGAGTGATCATGAATGTGATCTTTGCCCTGCTGGTCTTCCCCTTGGTTCTGTCGTCGGGAGTGCCCGTGCTGCGGCCGATCATCGCCGCGCCCGCGCAGGGCACCCCTGCCTGGCACGCGGGTCTGCCCGCCGGAACCGAAATCTTGGCGGTGGATGGAGATGAGGTCTACGACTTCTTCCACATCCCCAACGAAGTGGCCTTGTCTAGCGCAGGCCCCATCGACTTCGCCGTGCGCTACCCCGGCTCGGCAACCACCGAACACCTGTCTATCACGCCGGTCTACTCCTCACGCGGAGGGTTCAGGCAGATTGGTGTCGGCCCCGGCGTCGACCCGCAGCACATCCTGCGCGTTGTCGAAGAGAGTGCCGCCTCAGCAGCGGGCCTGCGCAGCGGGGACCAACTGCTCGCGGTACTGGACACGCCAGACGGACTCAGCCTGGTGCGGCAGCTGGATTGGTCATTGCGGGACGGGAGAGCCGTCACGCTGCGCGTCCTGCGCAATGCTGAAGAGCTACAAATCCACGTCGACCCCAGCGTCGAGTCGACGGAGGATCGCTTCTTCGGTATCGAACCCCTCTCCAACCTCATCAAGGATCTGCGGCCGAGCCCATGGATCAACAGGCTGGGGTTGGTCAAGGGAGCGCGGTTGCTACAAATCGACGGGCACACCATTCTCAACTCTGCGGACTTGGGGGATGCCCTACGCGACAGGTCTTCGAGCGGCCCCCTCCTGGTGCTCCTGCAGCCGGCAGATTCGGCCTTGCCCCCCATTCAGGTGGAGTGCCCAAGCCGGCCGACAGACCTGGAAGTGGTCGCCATCGAGCGAGATGTCTTCCTGGGTTACGACCCGAACTCAGCCCTTGCATCCGCAATGGATGAGGGGGCGGCTCTAGCCGCGGGACTGCAAATTGGCGACCAGATCCGCAGCGTGGACGGCAAGTCTGTGAGCACCTGGCAAGAAGTGCTCAAGATCACCCGCGATCGGGCGGAAGAAGAAGGCGCGACTCAGTTCACCCTGGACCGGCGCGATGCGGCGGGAGTCACTCAAGCGGTAACGCTGGCCATTCAACCTGCCTTGCAACAGCGTCCGCAATACGGAATCGGCTTGGAGGGAGCCTCGGGCATCTACCAGACCGAGAGCTTCATGGGATCGATTCGCGCCGGGACTGAAGCCTCCTGGAGATTCCTGACGGACTCCTGGCTGACCCTGAAGAAAATGTTCCTGCGCGAGGTCTCAACCGAGAACTTGGGCGGCGTTATCACGATCGGGGCTGTTTCCTATGACTGGGCAGCCCAGGGATGGGCCAAGCTCTTCTTCTTCTTGTGCATGCTCAGCATCAACCTGGCGTTCATCAACGTGCTTCCCATCCCGGTCCTGGACGGGGGCCACCTGGCCTTCTGCATCGTGGAGGCGATCAAAGGCTCGCCCGTGTCGGAGCGCACCTTGGGCTATAGCCAAGTTGTGGGTCTGGTCGTGATCCTCACTCTGACGATCTACGTGACTTACCAAGACATCCTGCGCTTCCTGCCTACGGGCAACTAGGTCGCCACCGCGCCATGCTCGCGTTCGCCCGCCTGCTACGCCTCTCCCTGGCTCCTTCAGCGGCGGCCGACGTCATCGTTGGTGTGCTCCTGGGATATGGCGGCCTGTGGCCTGGGGGCCCAGCTCCGTGGCTGTTGGTGGCCGCGAGTTTGTTGATCTATCACGGCGCCATGGCACTCAACGACTGGGCGGACCGCGTCGCGGACGCACAGACTCGCCCCGGACGTCCACTACCGTCCGGCGCGATTTCACCGCGTCTTGCCTGGGCCATGGGATGGGGCCTGCCGGCGTTGGGGGTTGCCTTGGCCGCGCAGGTTTCCGCGCAACTGGCCCTGGGCTACGGACTCTTGGCCGCCTGTGCCGTCTTCTACGATCTCCGGGGCAGAGGTCCGTTCTTGGGACCGCTACTGCTCGCTGCCTGTCGCGCAGCCAACCTCTTCCTGGGGATGTCCCTGGCCTGGGCGGTACCTGGCTCCCAGGCTCCCGCCCCGACTGTGGCGCTCGTATTGCCCGCACTGATCTACGGCGGATTCATCGCCTGCGTATCCCTCCTCGGACGCCTTGAGGATGGTCAAGGTGGGGCAATCGGTCGGCGCCCCACACTCTACCTACGCGGCGCAGCGGCCATGCTGGTGCTCATTCCCGCGCTGGGGTGGGCACAATTCCCGACCCCCAGTGCCTGGGCGTGGGCCGCCTCAGTTGGCCTGGCTTGGAGTGCTGCAGGATGGTTGCTGAGGGCGACTCCCAAGGGAGGCTGGACCCGCCCGCTCATCGGCAGAGCCATGGGGCGCGCCCTGCGCACAACTCTGCCATTCATGGCCGCGCTCGCAGTTCTGCATGCAGGTCATTCAGAATCGGCGCGCTGGATCGCAGCGGGCGCCTTGGCCGCGGTCCCGATCAGCCACGCCTTACGCCGGGTCCTACCGCCCACTTGATCACTCGTCCTGATCGGCGTTGCGACTCAGCCAATCCGCAACTTGCTTCACATCAGTCAGTTCCCCGTCGATGACCGCGGCTTGTGCAAGTCGCATCAACCGAGACCAGTGGGGCCCGCGGGCTATCCCCGCTCGCTCCAACTCCTGCGGCCCGAGCGGACATTTCGGATTTAATTGCTTGGCAGTGAGACCCTCACGCCAAGCGGCAAGAGCATCGCTCGCGGGGCAATCTGGCTGCCCGGCACAGCGTGCGCGAGCCAACTCCCAGCCCGGCTTCCAAGGTTCGTCCCGGGTCGCAAAGACTCGTTCAGACAAAGGGGTGGACTGCAGGCTGAGGGTTGCCCAATTCTGTGCAAGCTCGGAGGTGCGCAAGAGCGCCTGTCGCTCCGCTTTCGAGAACCGCAAGGCGTCTGCCCGCCGCACGAGGGTGCTGGATTCCGCATCGACTTCACCGAGCAGAGTCGCCCAACCGGCCGGCCCCGCAGCAGACGGCCCCAGAGCGGCCAGGACCTGCCTGGCTTGGGCCACAGCCGAGGCCTTGCCAGCAAACCACGGTAGGCAAGCGGGGATCAGATTGGATCGCTCCAGCAACTCCAACGCTCGATCGGCTGCGCCGCTGCCAAGACAACCCTCAAGTTCGGCACGCACCCGTTCCGAACTCACCGCGTCGAGTGTGTCGACACATTCCGCCGCAGCATCCACCAGCCCCGCTGCGGGTTCGAGACCCAACTGAGCGGCAAAACGCGCCATGCGCAGGAGCCGCAGACCGTCTTCCGCGAAACGCGACTGGGGTTCGCCGACGGTGGCCAGCTTGCCCTCCCGCAGATCAGCCAGGCCGTCGCAAGGATCGCAGAGCTCACCGGTCAGCGGGTCAAGATAGATGGCATTGCAGGTAAAGTCCCTACGGCAAGCGTCCACCGCGGGACTCTCGGCAAACTGAATGCGATCCGGGTGGCGCGCGTCCGAGTAACCCGACTCCGTGCGGAAGGTCGCCAGCTCCAGATCCGAACCCGCCGCGCGAACGACAACAATCCCGAAGGCCTTGCCGACCGCATGGGTCTGATCAAATAGCTCCAGCACCCGGTCAGGGTGGGCAGCGGACACCATATCCACGTCCTTCGGGGTACGCCCCAAGGCCAGATCGCGCACGGCACCACCCACGATCCACCCCCTGTACCCGCTCTCTGCAAGGGTCCGCGCAACGTGGCGCGCCGCCTCGGCCAGCTGCGCGGGCAGCTTCTCCATTTTGGGCTCGTGCAACACGCTTGAACCGTAGCACAGGACTGCGGCAGAATCCCAGTGGTGCCAGCCCTGGCCCCTCCTCCATGCAGCCGCCCACCTACCCTTCAGCGTCATCTGGCTACCTACGTTGGAGCACGGGGCTCATCGCCGCCATCGCCCTACTGGTCTGCATGGTGTCCTTGCCACGGCTGGAGAACTACGTACAGAGCAACAATGAAGAGGATGCCGCAAGCGCACTGCGCGTGCTGGGGAACGCTGGAGACCCGGGTTTGTCAACCGACCTGGCCACATGGATCGCGGGCAACAGCAGCCTGAGGCATCGCTTCAGGGACGCACGCGTGATGGAGGGTGCCGGCTTCCTGATGCACCACGGCTATCTGTTTGACTTGCATCGCGGAGAAGAGGGCGAGCTACGATTCGTCGCGTGGCCACGCTCCAGTCCGAGCACGGGCCGGGCCGCGTTCTTGCTTGACGTGCCTGGGAGGGTTCTGCACCACCCCAACACGGGAGGACTGTGGAGCGGGCCCGGGTCGGCCCCTCCGGTACTGGGCGTTGCGCCTCAAGATTCTGGCTGGACAGCCTGGCCCCAGCGCTGAGAATCGGTTCGCGACAGAACTGACTGGGTTGGGTGGGCATTCATTCCGCGAATTGCCCCCAGCTTCAATGAAAAGGGGCCGACGACCAGCAGGCCCCCCCTCCTCACGCAGCGGGTACCGACGAGTGGGCTCCAACGTCGGCAGGTGAGGCCAAGGGAAGGAATGCTGTTGGTGGTCAGGTCCACGGAACCCAGTCAGTTCTGTTCGTAACCCAGGGGTGGTGGATTCGTCATCCCGGGTGGGCGGGGGCGGCGGTTGGTTCAACCAATGCTGCCAGGCTCGCCCACTGCGGCCCCTGACTCGAGCAACCCGCGCCGGCCCTTCGGCAAGACTCGAGCGTTGCCGTGCGCACAGGCCGCCGCCTCGTCTATCGGCGCTCGACGAAGGCCTGCAGCTCGTCGGCGAAAGCCTCTTCGCCCCGTTCCTTGCCAAGGAATTCGATGGCGCGCGTGAAGTTGCGCGCCGGGCCGTCGCCTAGCCAGCGACCACCGGTCAACGCGAAGGTGAAGCGTCCCGCGTCACGCGCGTCACCGGTGTGCAGTCGCTGCGCTTGATCAACCAGACGGTCGACATCGGGAGGACCCATGTGCACAGCAACCAAGCGGCCATCGGGATCCATCAGCAGGCCAGCCGGCAAGGCCAGATCATCGTAGGCTCCCAAGGTGGACTGCAGCAGCAACTCGAGCAACGGACGTGTGCGCCGGTCCACTCGGCCGCCGGGAGACTCGGGCAGCACAGAACCCACCTTTTTGGCGACAAGCGAGAGAGCCCGCGGTCCGTCAAACGCGAGCGGGTGCATCTTCAGGCCGGCGCGCTCAAGGCGCTCCCTTGCAGCCGCCAAGGTCGCCAGGCCTGCAACGGATTGCCCGTCCCAGGTAGCCCACAGATACACCAACAAGCAGTTGCCCGAGTAGTCAGCCACGGTCAGCGCTTCGCCTTCGAGGCGGGGCAGGTTCAGTGCCGAGCAGGGCACCCGTTCAAGGGCCACCAGATCCGGACGAGGAGCCAGCGGCGCGCTCGGCAACGGCTGAGCAGCCGAACCCGGTGGGAGCCCGCCCCCGAGAGTCAGTGTGCGCGGACCCGACTCCCGCCGATCCCACCGATACAATTCCCCCACGGCCAGGTCGCGAACTTCTTGTTCTTCGCCGTCAGGCCAGGTAACGCGCACCCATTCGAGAGTCTCCCCTGCCTCCATCGAGCCCAAACCAAAATGTAGGCGCTTGCTTTGCCCGGCGAGAAACCCCTCTCCGGCGTAGACCCGGCGCAGCAGAATGCGCTCAGCGGTCTTGACCCGTACGAGCGCCCCCACGGCTTCGGTGTTTGGGCCCCCATCGACGAGTTCAATGGCCACGAAAGCGCCAGAAGACTGAGCCTGGTTGTGCATGAAGCGCAAGACGGGTGCGCTGCGGTTCTTCAGAATCAGGTCTTCGAGACCATCCCCATCCCAATCCGCGCGCAGGGCGACCCGACCATCTTCTTTCCAGGCCAGGCCCGACATGCGCGAGATGTCCGAGAACTGGGCGCTCGGCCCACCCAGGTAGGTGTAGTGTCGCTCGTTTCCGTTCCAGCAGTAGCCGCGCACTTGAGATAGACGCGTGATGCCCGCCCAAGCGTTCTGATAGTCGGGTGTGGGCACACCGTTCGAGGGAGAGGCGTTGACCACACAGCGCCAGAAGAAGCTCGCCAAATCACGAGAGTCCCTACCGGTAATGAACCCGTTTGGCACAACGAATTCATCCCAGCCATCGTTGTTCATATCTACGTGCACCGCGCCCCAGGCCCAGCCGCCTGGAGCGGCGAGGCTGGCGGCACTGCCGTCGTGAAAGCGACCTACTTCCCCTTGGATCAAAACGGAGTTGCCGCGTGTATGGCCGCGGTAGTGCGCGCGCAGGTTGCTCGAAGCCTGAGGCATGAAGCGCTCGTTGGCTGTCACTCGCTGTCCGGCCGCCGTGTGCATGTTGGAAACATAAAAATCCAGTCGCCCGTCGCCGTTGATGTCACTGGGGCTAATCCCCATGCCCGCCGCCATGTCCCCCAGTCCTAGGGAGGCGGCGGAATCGACGAACTGTCCTTGATCATTGCGGTAGAGGTTATTGCTCCCAAAGTCGTTCACGACGTACAGATCCAAGTCCCCATCGCCGTCAACATCCTCCCAGAGAGACACGAGACTGAAGCGGTCATTGCCGGCATCCAAGCCCACCTCGGCGGTAGCCTCCTCAAAGCTGCGACGCCCCTGGTTGCGCCACAGGGAATTGGGCGCACCGTTGTGCGCGTCATGGTAGGGAGTCGGAACGCCGCCTCCGTAATTGCTCGCGAAGTAGCGCGTGTCATAGAGATCTAGGTCTCCATCTCCATCCGCATCGGCCGCTGCCAGGCTATAGACCTTGTCCTGCGAGGATCGCGTGAGCAGCGTGCGCTCGGGGAATCTCCCCTGGCCATCGTTCCAGCAAAGGACGACCTGCGTCCCAATTCCCAAGGCAAGATCACGGGCACCGTCTCCGTCGAGGTCCACGATCAGGACGCCACTGGTGTCATCCAAAAAGTCCACGCCACTTGCCGGCGCCGTGTCGCGCACAGATCCGTCCGCTTGATGCCGCAGCAGGAGGTTCGGCGTGCCACCGTGTCGGGCCACGTAGACATCTTCCAATCCATCTCCATCCAAGTCGCCAATCGCAGAACCGTGCATGCCTAGGTGCACATCTGTAAACACGATGAGGTTGTCGGTGCGTTCGGACGACTGCTGCGCGCCTTGCCACAACCAACTGTCTGCGGAAACGTCAGTACCCAGGAATTGAGTCGTCCTATCGGCAAAGAGGGGGGCCGGCCCCTGCACCTCCTGGAAGTACTCGGCCACCAGGCTCGCCAACACGACACGCGCATTGCCCAAACGCCAGCGTACCGTCAGCCTCAAGTTCGTCTGCAACACGCGCTCGTCTGTCTGACTGTAGATGCGCACAAAAACCCCCGAACTGGCGAGTGCTCCGTCCTCCAAGTCAACGGAGTCAACTCGGACTTCAACGTCAGCCGAGTCCCCGTTGCGGTGCGCGGCGAGCAGGGCCCCCAGTCTCTGCCGGGCACCCGCGATGCCAACCCGAGCTTCGCCAGAGGGCCGAGGCCTGCCCTCGCGGACGAGGAATTCGGGCCCAATCGTCGCGACCTCGAGCTCAAGTGGGCGCAGGGGCCCCGGAAAGCTGGAACGAGGACCGATGACGGCCCCCAAGACTTCCTCGCGCCCCGTGATCCAGCCTCGCAAGCCCGACTCGAGCACCTCCTGGGTCAGTTGAGCCAGGGTCTCTTCGGGCCAGGGATCGCTGCCCCAACCCGGATCGACCTGGGCGCGCAACCCGGGCCACCAAGAACCGAGGGGAGTCAGTCGGCTCGAGAACAGTCGCTCCGGGGCAGGCGATACCTGCAACGCAGAGGCTCCGTCAGACGTCCCGCCAGGTTCCGGATCGGGGCCCCCTTCTGACTTCGAAGAATCTCCGCCACAGGCACCGAGCAGACAGAGGCACAAGCCCAACCGAGAGGGTCGATGGGGCGATGCAGTGGCAATCATGGGCAGGGCGCCGGGGCGCGCTCACCCTACGGCCCGGCCAGGGCCAGGGTGAAGAGCATTCTCCCAATCCCGCGCAGCCGACCCAGCGCGGCCTACGTCCTTATCAGTTACCCAGTTCGTAGTGCTGGCCGTACCAGGTCCAGAGCAGGCACTGCAATGCCGGCCGCACATGCAGATCCGTCTGTCCCAGGTAGACACGCTTGATCGTAGAAGCGACGACGCTCGCCGGCCCCAGACGCGTCAGCCGATCCGCTAGGTAGAGTCGCTCAAACGGGTGCCGATAGTCCTGATCCAAAGCCTCCAGCAGCAGGTCGCGGGAAGCGTCACTGTGGTCCTGCCAAATGAACTCGATCAGGGAGAGCCGGCGAAAGGGATCCTCTTCCACCATGAATTCCTCGCGTAGGATTTCATGCCCCTCGGGACCTGTGTTCCACACCTGCCCCACGAACCAGCGGTGTGCATCAAGACCCTTGATACGGCCGGTCATCTCCTTCCCTAATTCCATCAGGTACAGGGCGGAGGGGCGGCCAGGCACCTGGGCCAGGATCTGCAGCAACTCCACGGGCACCTGCCCTTCACCCATCGCTCGCTCCACCATTGGAACCAGGCGCGAGTAGGCGTCTGCCGCGACTCCGGCATCCTGCTTGAAGACCGACTTCAAACACCGGATGCCCATGGCGCGCTCGACGGGATTGCCCTCCAGCAAGGCCAGGCTGTGGGCAATGGCTAAGTCGTTCCCGCGGCTCGCCAAGGCACCCAAGCAGATCTCGCGCACTTTGTCGTCCCGATCATCCATCCCGTCCTCGATCCAAACGTTGAGCTCTTCGCTGGGTTCCGAGTCGACCAACACTTGCGCCACAAGGGCACGAATCCCTGTATGAGGATCATTGAACAAGATTGCAGCATCCAAGCCGCGACCGATGGCGCCCAAGGTCTGGACTGCGTACTGACGCAAGACGGGCTCCTCCGAAGCGAGCCCCTTGTGCACGGCATCCAAGGCATCCTGATCACCGAGCCTGGCCGCAGGCCCATAGAGCATGGCTGTCCAAATGTCATCGCGGTCAGCCGCTAGTACTTTCAATCGTTGGGCGGTCTCGGGGTCCTGCACCAGGAGGACGGCGGACATCACATGCGGATACAGGTCTTCCTGCACTCCCCCCTGGAGCCAATCCGCGAGCTCAGAGCCCAGGCGTTCGGCATCCAAAGCCGCCATGCAGCCCGCATACGCCGCCCGCAATTGAGGGCTCTGAACCATGGGCAGCCAGTTGCGAACGAGGTCGTAGTCTTCTGGGTCGCCGTGCAGACCCAGCCCGCGCAGAGCCGCCTGGCGCACCGTCTCGTGTGGATGACCCAGTGCAAAGCGCAGCATGTCCACGCCGAAGGGCTCTTCCATCAGTGTGCACACTGCGAGCACGTTTTCGACCACTCCCTGTTTCCACGGGTCTTGGTAGGCCCGATCGAACAGAGCGCGCAGGGCGGGGATGGCAGCTTCACCTGTGGCCGCCAGCTCTTTCTTGGCTTCCGCCAAGGGGCCCCGAGTACCCATTTCCAACTTAGACACGAGAACCTCGGTCATGTCGACGGTGGGTTCAGTAAAGGCACGGCCGAACGGGCAGTCGTAGACGAGCGGCCCCACCCGGTCATCCTCCTGATAGCGTTCTGCCAAGGTCAGTGGTTTGGTTTCCGCACCGCCCCAGTGGACCGCGATCCAAGCGATGACGCCCAGTCCCAGCGCGGCGCCGATGAACGGCAGCAGTGTCCGCCCCTGACTTTCTCGTTCAGCGCTCACTCGCCATCTCCTGCAGGGAATCGGCCCTGCGCGTTGTCCAACTCGGCGAGGGCTTTCACGAAACCGGCTCGGGCGGCGCGCTCGTTGCTCATGGCTTCGATCCATGCGTGTTGGAATTCAAGAACCTGGAATGTGGTCGACAGCTCCTGAGCGAAGCGCGCCTCTTCGGCGTCCAACTGTCGGCGTGCCAGCTCCAGGCTCGTGCTCGTGGCGTCCACCTGCTCCACGGCGAACTGCACACCCCTCTGCGCCTCGCGCACTTCCGCCGTCACGTTCAATTCTTCACGGTCGTACTCGATGATCGCCGCCCTCACGGACGCTCTCCCGGACCGCTCAGAGAAAGAGGCCGTCCGATTCCCGAGGGCCATGTTGTAGTTCAAGCTGAGACCATAGGTCGGGAATGAGAAGTCCAGCGTCTCATCAAACGTGGCTCCGCTACGCGCGCCTACACTGCCGGCCGCCGCGCTGAGAGAAAGATCGAGCCCGGCGAGGCGCTCGGAGACTCGTTGTGCGTGCCGTAGGCGTGCGCTGTCGATATCCAATTGGCGCTGTCGCAATCCGGGCCGCTCCAAGAGAGCGGTGGCCAAACTCTCGCTCATTCCGGGCAGGCCCTCTGCACTGACTTCGTCTGGAAGCCCCGCCGTCGGAATCAGCTCGACCTCCCACATGCCCTCGCGCTTGCCCGCGAAAATCAAGCGACGCAAGACATCCATCGTTTGGTCCACGGCATTCTGGGCTTGAATCAGGGCTTCGTGACGAGTGGCTAGCTCAACGCGCGCCTGGATAACATCCACTTCAGTCCCCACTCCCGCTGACAGTCGCCGTTCGCTCTGCTGCAAGCGGCTCTCGCCAAGGGCCGTCCCGGATTCGGCAACGCCGCGCTGCTCGATAGCATTCACGAGATCCCAGTAGGCGACCCGCACCTGATACACAACACCTAATCGGGTCTCCCGCTCGGTTTCCACTTGCCTGCGGTAGGCCAATTCTCCCTGACGCTGAAGGGAGGTTGCGTACTCACTCCATGCGCCACGCAATAGAGGTTGAGTGTAGCTGAGCGTCAAATTGTCGGTGTACTGCTTGGGGTCATCCTGCAGAAAGCTGTTGGAGTCGCTGACGCGGTTGCTGAAGTCCAACGAGAAGGACCCGCCGCTGGTCAGGGGCCGGGTAAAGGAGAGGCTCAGAGTGTCCGTCTGGCTCTCGATGACGGTCCCACTGGAACCGCCGCCGAGGAAGCCGCCTACCTTGTTATCGGCATCTTGCTTTCCCAGGCTGGCGTCGAACACCCAGTCAAAAGCTCCCCAGCTACCTAACTCCTCAAAGCGCATCACCTCGGTCTGCACCGCTGCCAGGGCTAACTCGAGGTTGCTACCCAAGGCCATGGTGATGGCCCCGTTGACGTTCAAGTGTAGCGAGGCCGAGTCGGCGTTCGGGTCCTGAACATCGTTCGGTTGCGCGTCCTGGCGGGCAAGACTGGGAGAACCAAGAGCGATCAGCAGAGTGGCGAGAAAAGACACAGGGGGGAGAGCGTGTTTCATGGGCCGCAGAGGATAGGGCACATTCCGTGCCAACAGCAACGGGGCTTCGTCATCCCCGACTCCGTCCTCTACGCACGCCGGGTGCAGAATCGCCCCCCCCATGTTGCAGAACCGCACAGGCCGCGCTCCGGCACTCTGAACTCGGCTCCCGGCCCACTCAATCCATACTCGAGACCCAGGGGTCAGCGCCGCTGGCCGTCCGCGCCCGATTTGTCGGGCCCCGCCCCCTGATTCGAATCCTGATTCGAATCCGGAGTCGCATCCTGAGGGGAATCCGCCTCGGAATCGGGGCCACCCTGTTCGGGAGTCTCATCGAGAATCACTGGCTCCTGATCGATGCCGGGCACCGGCAATTGCCCCGCAGCCTCATCCAGCGGATCAGGGAAGGGCGGGTTGGGGTAGGCCCGATCGTGCGTTTCGAAGCCAATCCGCACGTCTTCGCTCGGCCCTCTCCAAGCCCAGTAGGCCAGCAGCGGAAGGGCAGCAAGGTGGAACAGGAGGCTCGCGGCGGCCACTCGTAGCAACGGGCTGCGCCTCATTCCCGACCCCATGAATCTGCCAACCAAACGCAGATCGCCGCGCCAAGAGAGATCCTCGCGAGTCGTCTGAGCCAGGATGCGCTGACCCAACTCCCGTGCCCTAGTACTCGGCGCAGGCGCCCGTTCCTTAAGACCCTGCTCGCTGCGCAGGGCGACGCGCATACGATGCACAGCCTCGGCCCAGGGAGCGGCATCCGCCGGGTCGACGGCCCTCCCCTCTAGGACCTGTCGCAACAGGTCCTCGTCGGGACGGGAATCCGGCTGGCCGCCAGGGAGCTTGTCCGGGTCGATTGACGTCATCGCGGATTCCCCCCGTCCAAGCCTTGGGAGTCTCCGGATTCTGGGCCTTCCAGCACGGCGCGAAGACTACGAACAGCGTGAAACATGCGCGACTTCACGGTACCGACAGGAACATCCAAGATGGAACCGATTTCCTGATAAGGCAATTCCTGCATGACTCCCAATTCGAAGACCAGGCGTTGTCCTTCGGGCAGTTTCCCCAGCGCGAACAGCAAGCGCCCTGCTTCCTCTTGCAGCTCCAGTGCGGAGCTGGGATCCGTTTCGCGCTCGTCGCGCAGTGTGGAGAGCAGGCTGGGTACATCCTCGCGGTCCATGCCCGTTGAGACGGGCTGCCGATTTACCTTGCGAACCCGGTCGATCCAGAGGTTGCGCGCCACGCGGAAGGCATAGGCCGCGAAGCGCCCTTCGGCTCGGTAGGTCTGTGCTTGGCGATACAACTTGAGGGCCAGGTCTTGGGTCAGGTCTTCGGCTTCGCTGGGTTGAGCCCCGAGCCGCCGAAAGAAGGCGAGGAAAGTGGATGTCTCACGGCTCACGAAGGCCTCGAAGGGCTTTGGATCCCCTCTTCCCAGGGCCTCTAGGGGATCCGCCTCAGCCTTCCAGTCTCCGTTCAACGTGGCTCCAAACGCTCGGGGTTTGACTCGGGTTCACCACTAGGACCGTTTTTGAAGGACTTCCATTCGAGCGCGCCCCCCCCACGCAGGGCCTCCAGGGCCCCTTCCAACCACAGCATGCGTCCCTGACCACGGATTCCGAGACGAATCTCCCGCCTGTCAGTGTTTTCCGGGCCCGAGCAATGGCTGAGCTCGATTTCGACATGCGGATCGGGCAACCAGTCGCCCAGGCGGTCGGCCCATTCCACCACACTCAGCCCCGCCCCGTGCCAGGCCTCCAGAGCGCCGTCGCCGAGAAAGGCCTTTTGGCGGCCCTCCATCCAGGCATCGAAGTGATGCAATTGCAGGCGTCCGCCCTCGTGGGTCTGCATGAGGGTGTAGCTAGGGCTTCCAATCGGCCGGTCCAAGCCCAGTCCGCGGGCGATGCCCCGCACCAGACAGGTCTTGCCGCTGCCCAAGTCTCCGTGCAAGGCGATCACGGTTCCTGGTTGGGCTCGCTCACCCAAGGCGCGGCCGAGGGCTTCGGTGTCTTGCGGGCAATTGCTGCGGCATAGGGCCAGCACCTCAAGATCCATGCTTCCACCCTCCGTGTTCCGGTTGCCACTGCCGGCGCAGGCCGTCTTGAACCCACGTCAGCCCCGTGCCCGCGCGCGCCACGCCGATGGGGTGCAGCGGCAGCCCCTTTCTGTGTGCCGCCGCCTCGAGGCGCGCGAGTTTGGACTTGGGTACGGCAGCCAGCAGCTCGTGATCCTCTCCGTCGTGCAAGGCGTGATCCAGCGCAGTCCGTCCCGACAAGCGGCTGGCGCGCCGCGCGTCGGGGTGGATCGGAATGGAATCCAGGTCGATGGCCACCTTGGAGGCGCGTGCCAAGCGGAATAGATCCCAAGCCAATCCATCCGACACATCCATGAGAGCAGTAGCCCCGTGCTTGTACAGCCAGCGCCCTTCATCGAGGCGAGGTGTGATGCGCAAATGACGACCCAAGAGCGTCCCGCCGCAGGGACCGGTGCAGAGCAGGACGTGTCCTGGGCGAACACGATCCCTGCCAGGCGGCTTGCCGCGGCCGCCCAGATACCCCTGTGCGGTAACGGCCGCAGACATGGCACCGGGAGCGCAGGCCAGGTCCCCACCCACCAAAGGCGCACCCACGCGCTGCCCCTCCCAGTCCACACCTTCGATCAGCCGACGGAGATCGCTCTCCGAGGCACTGCTAGGGGCTCGGATGGCCAACAGCAGGCAGTGCGGCTGGGCGGCTGTGGCCGCCAGGTCTGACAGGGCCCGGGCCGCAGCCTTGCGCCCGAGGGTGCGGGCCGGTGTCTCGAGCGTGGCGTGCACACCTGCAATCACCTGATCCACGCAGACGACAGGTCGTCCCGGAGGACTGCGAAGCACCGCCGCATCGTGCCCACGGCTCCCGGCCAGACAGGCAGGACGCTTTCGGCTCGCCATCCAGCGATGCAAGTTGTCTTCGCTCCAGCTCATGCGGGGGCCAAGATAGCCTCCCCCCGGCAACCAAGACAGGACCCTAACCGTCCCTCGTTACTTGCTGGCCGTGAATGCCAGGGAACCGTTGATGGCCCCCACGAGTTTCCCGTCTTTGAGCCGCGCCTCGACAGGCAACATGCCCGCATGCGGGTACTCGTATTCGAAACTCAAGAGTCCGGTTTTTTCGTTCCACTTGCCACCCACCAATGGAGCGTCGGACTGGGACGACTTGTAGCGACCGGTGACCGTGCCACCCGGAAGCAGGCTCAGGGTCAATGTGAATGTGGAGTCCATCTCCTCAATCAGTCCGTTCCATACACCATTTAGGGGGCTATCAATCGGCTCGACACGCTGACCCTTGAACGTGGCCGTTTGCTCTCCGGCGGAGAAAAGCTGACCGACAACGTGGCCGCCTTCCAGCTTGAACACGCTCTCGCCCATTCCCGTGTCGGAGGCGTAGGCGAATGAGCCTTCGCCGCTGACGGGGTCAAAGTGGCCCTTGGTGATCTCGGCCGTACCCATGGCCGATTGGCTCGAACCGCCAAACCCGCCATCGGGATAGTGCTCCAATGTCAGACGTGCCTTCATGGGCTCGCCATCCGCACCGAGATCGACTTCGATATCCCACATGCCGGACATCGGACCGACCACGGACTTGGGGGCTTGGGGCTCGGGTTCCTTGTCCGACTTCTGCACCTCACGCGGCAACAAGCTGTCGGCCATGGCCAGGTTGTAGGCGGTGATCGCCGAAGTCGTCGCAGACTGCACAAGGTACTCTTCCACTGCGTAGCGCGGGGTGTCGTGCTGAGTGTGGTGGATGAAGCCGTAGTTCTTGTCCTCCCGGCCGCCCATGCCCTTCTCAATCCAGAAAAAACCTGGCACGCCTTTGCGGTTGAACGAGGCGTGGTCGCTGGCGCCACCGCGCGGCATGGCATCCTGCACGAGGTTCATCACTTCGTAGTCCGGGAACGCTCGCACGGCGGGCGCAATCGCAGCTTCCAGCATGGGTGACATACTCTCAACACAGACCAATCCGCCCTGATAGTTCGTGCCACCGTCATCCACGAACGCAGCGGAGATGTGGGCCAACTCCTCTTCCGACATGGCTTCGACATAGCCACGCGAACCCAAGAGGCCCTGCTCTTCCCCGGTCCACAGGCAAAAGCGAATCGTGCGCTTGGGCTTGACCTTCGCGGCCATCAGGATGCGCGCGGCCTCAAGCATGACCGAGGATCCCGTACCGTTATCCTGGGTGCCCATGGAGCCCGGCCCATCCCACGAATCGAGGTGAGCGGAAAGAATGACGACCTCATCGGGCCACTCGATGCCCCGGATTTCCGCCACGGTGTTGCTCAGTGTGATCGGGCCTGCCGTGAAATGGTGGTCCAGGTCGGCTTCCACCTGAACGTCCTCACCGGCCAGGAGCAGTTCCTCCATCGCCTCGTAGTCGCTACGGCGCACGGTGATTTGAACATCCGTGGGCAGCGCATCCATGCTTAGATCGCGCCAACCCCTCAGTCCTCCCGTGATCACCAGGTCGTTGCGACTGGAAACAATCTTGCCAGCCAAATCGGCCTCGTCGACGGCTGCGCGCAGGTGCTCCGTCAGCAAACGGGCCTTCTTGGCCTCCTCATCTTCCTCTTCTGGGTTGCGCGACCGGCGACTGCGTCGGCGGCTCTTGTCCAAGATCCAGGCGCCATCCAGCTTCTCTGCAATCTCGTCCAAACCCTCCTGGGTTGTCGGCATCAAGTAGACCTGGCCACGCACGGGGCCGTCTGTTCCGGCGCCCCAGGAACTGGTGGTGAATTCGAAGGGTCGCACGCTGGGTTCGACCATGCCCGCCCGCGAAGGTCCGCGATCGAAGCGCACGGGAATCTCGCCCCAGGGAGCCAGGTGGGCGTTGCTGAGACCCAGGCGTTCAAACTCGGAGCGCGTCCATTCGTTCGCCTCGGCCAGAGCGCTCGAGCCCGTCAGACGCGTGCCGATTTCCTCGGACAGGTAGATTAGATTTTGCCAGACGTGGCTATTGTTCTTGCCTTCATCGACGATGCGCTCCAGGACGGCTGGAGTTCCCTGTGCACCGGCAAGAGAGGAGAGACCGATCAGGAGTAGAGACGAGCGAAGCAGGGGGGTCAGCATGGCAGTCACGGGGTAGGGGTGGATCGAAGCTCCACGAGTATGGATTCCCCCCCCTAAGCCCGCAACGACCCGCCAGCCGCTTGAACGCCGCGCTTACTCTCCGCCTACCCGCGATAGCGCATTGAGGAAGGCCACCAGGTTGACGGCGTCCTCATCGGTAAGCTCCAGGGGCTTCAGCCTGTCATCCAAATCCGGGTTGGGCTCACCCCCACGCCTGTAGAACTCCACGACCTCCTCCAGGCTGGCCAGACTCCCGTCATGCATGTAGGGCGCGGTCAAGCGCAAGCCACGCAGGGTGGGCGTCTTGAACGCTCCACGGTCACCGTCTCTGCCCGTGAAGCCCATGCGCCCCTCGAGAGCTTCTCCGTTCACCACCCCAACCCCGGTGTTGTGGAACGACTCATCGGTGAAGTTGGCGCCGCTATGACAGCGCCAGCAACCACCTCGGCTCTCGTAAACCCACATGCCTGCCTTTTCGGCCGATGAGAGGGCTCGGATCTGGCCCGCTCGAAAATGATCCACCGCACTGTCCGCGTGCCAAAGCTTCTGCACGAACGTAGCCAAGGCTCGACTGAGGTCGGCCTCGCGAATCGTGCTGCCGGTGACCTCCTCAAACGCCGCTGAGTAGACGGGGTGCGCTGCAAGGCGCGCCAAGGCGTCGGGCACAGCCAAGTCCATCTCCAGGGGATTCACAATCGGTCGCAGGACTTGTTCTTCGAGTGTCGCGGCGCTGCCGTCCCACATGAAGGCCTGCCCCAAGGCACGATTCAACAGAGTTGGCGCATGGCGCAGGGTGAGGCGACCCTCGACACCGACGGACAGGGGCCGCGGGTCGGCAAATCCGAAATCCGGCTGATGGCATGAGGCGCAGGAAACGCTCCGATCGGAGGAAAGAATCGGATCGAAGAAGAGCTTGCGACCCAAGGCCTGCCACGCTCCATTCGGATCGGGGAGAAGCGGGAAGTTCTGCGCGGCGGCTCGCAACCCCACAGGCGGATCGACGGGCAAGACTTCCGGGAGCGTGTCCGGCACAGGATCTTGCCGATCGGCGCCTCCCGCGGGAGCCAGGGCTGCCAGGCCAAGCCCCGCGCAACAAATGGCCAAGCCTGCAGCACTCCATGGCTGCACGCGAGAACGATCTCGAGTGGGGCGTCGATTGAATGCGAACGTTCGACTGTCTTGCATCACGCTAGAAGTCTAGCACGCTCCCGTCCTGGCCCGCACTTTCGAAAAATGCGTAAGCAGACGAGGGACAACTCTCTCAATACAGTACGGGTCCGCAAGCCGAACCACAGGCGCAAGGTCCCACCCGCTACGCTCTCAGTACCGCCGGTGAACTACTCCATGCTGGGGCGCCGGCCGCGGGGCATTTTGCCCTTGGGCAGCGGCACGCCGGCATGATCGGCGTAGACCTGAATTGCCCGGCGAGAATCAGCCAGAGCGTGGCGCAGGGCTGAGTTGTCCTCCTCAAGTGCTTCGGCCATGCCCTTGTCGATGGCGCGCACAATACTGATCGTGCGACGCACTGAAGCCGACTTCTTGAGCTCGCGCATCGTTGCTCGTTCCCGGACTTCGCGAATCCTGGCCTGCAGGTCTTCGATGAGCTCCTCAGACGTCCTGTGCTTACGTCTCAAGCCCTCCTTGCCACCAGTTTTCTTGCTTGCTTTCTTCTTCGCCATAACTCTTAGCCCAATCCATTGAGGGTTCGCCGTCTGCCTGCCCAACGCGAGCAAGCCAGGTGCCGACCCCGTAGTTGAAGGTCTTGGGTAGAGAACCAACAGCATGGGGGCAGGCATAGGATTGCACCCTAAAAATGGGCGCCTGGCCAGTGCTTCAAACACAATCCTGACCCTGAACGCGCCCTACTCCACACGCTCCAAGACGTACCACCCGCCCGGGCATCGAAAGCGATCGAAGGGCACGAGTTTTACCTCTCCAACGGACAGGGAGAAGGCGGCTTCGGTGTAGGCGGGTGAGTTGACCTCCTCACGCCGTTCCATCCCGAAGTCTTGAACCCAGAGCGCCAGCTCCATGATCTTCTTGTCCTGCAGCTGCATGAGTTCTTCGCGGCTGAGCTCGCCACTGCGCAGCCGCAGGGCCAACTCACTGACGTATTGATTGAGCAACCGCGGTGCGTCCAGGCGCGCTCGCTGGGCCGGGATGTCGACCACTCCAAAATTGCTGATACGACGCACAGCCGGTTCACCGGTCGTTGCCAGCGGCTCGTCGTCAGACCACCGCGAGGCAGCATCCGCAAACGACACGGCCCCGGATTGCAGTTGCCCGAGGACCTCCTGGGCCAAGGTCTGGGCTTCAGCACGTGAGCGCGTCACGCCCCGTTCTTGCCCCCGTCCGCGGTCCCTGAACGTAACGCGGATATGGCGTACACCCACCCGTTCCGGCTCGCCTCGCAAGTCCGGTCGCGGCCGAGCAATGGACTCACCGGAGGGCTGAGCGCCCTCACGAACCCGGGCCGCGGTCAGCTCCAGCCGGGGCACCGGCACGGATTTTTGATCGTCGGACTTGTGCTTGGTTTCCACGTTGGCCAACTCCTCCAGGCACGCGACACCTGCGACCAACTCTCCCAGCGCAACCTGACCCTGTTGGTCGAGGGACCAAACACGGGGGGACTCTGCCAAGCAGACGATGAACTCGCGTGCCGGTGGCGATGCCCAGCCGAGGGTTCCGTAGTGGTGCTCGCGAGCCTTGCGCGGGGTAAACGGCTTGCCGCCCAAGCCCAGGGGATCGGGATGCTCTTGGTCGGCTCCCGCCTGCAGGACGAATTCCCGGTCGACACGGTGAATCACAGTGCCGTCATACCACCCGCCATCCACAAGCTCGAGAAACGCGCGGGTACCCACCGGGACGTCGTCCCCATAGAGGGTGAAGGCCAGGGTCCCCAGAGGCTTGCCGTCGAGGGCCAAGTCAGCTTCGACCCAGTAGTCCTTCAGGTCCGCGTCATCGATGCCCATGCCCTGCGCGAACCGACCGCGACGCTGCTGGGTCTGCTCAGATTCCGGGGGGTCCGCATCGGTCGATTCTGGAGCGCAGGAGCCCAGGCACAGGAGCGAGAAGGCAACGCACACAAGGCCGTGTCTCTGCATGGATCGCGTCAGTTCGGGGTCACGGAGCCCCATCAGTAATGGGGTGGGCGCTCATCAAGGGGATCACGCTCCGCCCCCTCTTGGCCTCCAGAGGCCCGGGACTCAAGCTGCAGCAGCCTTTTCTCCAGCAACTCGACGCGCGCCTGGAGACCGAGCAAGACTTCGCTGAGAGAATCTGACGTGGCCTCCTGAAAGGTCAGTTTTGTCTCCAAGTCAGCAAGGCGTTCTTGGTCGTCCACGGCGCACTCACCCGCTTGCCGACTCGGGCCGTCGCGCAGCCACATCGGGATTCAAGGTGAACGTTCCGGTAAGCGTCGCTTCCCCCAATACATGCCCTGCGCTGGCTTGCCTGACGTCCGCCAGGGAGAAGGGCTCAGGCAAGACAAGGCGCTCGACGTCGACAGCGGTCAACGTGAAACGGTAGTGGTGCAATCGCTCGTCGTTCCAGGGCGGAGCCGGACCGTCATACCCGCGATAGTCGCCCCCCATCGAACTGTCATCACCGAACCAAGCGCCGTAGTCGTTGAGTCCCTGCCGTGTGCCGTTCGGGCCCGGAGGGTCGTCCTTCCCTCTTGGAACCACGCCAGCCCCGCAGGACCCGCCCGCCAATCCATCAAGCTGTACGGGCAGATCGACCATCACCCAGTGAACAAAGTCCGTGCGCTCAAGATCACGGGGCACGCTGCGCCCCTCCTGGTTCACGTCATCTCCACATGTAGGCACGTCTCCGTCCACACACGTAAGCAGCAGAGAAGCCGTCCCCGCGGGCAGGTCGCCCCACTCCAATTCTGGGCTGCGGTTTTCGCCCAGAACTGCGTGGCAGTTGGGGTCCACACGACAGAACGCGAGGCACTCCGGCATCGGACGGCCATCTTGAAAGTCAGGACTGGTGAGGCGCATCAGTGTGGTCGTTCGCAGGACGTCAATCGTCTGCCCATTCGAGGCGCAACAGGCTGTCCCCGCGCGGGCCATCTCCCAAAGCCAGAGCCAACTGGAAGCGCCGATTGATTTCAACCCCAGCAAAGTCGAGATAGCGGACCCAGGATTGCACGAGGAACTGATCGGGCCCATCCAAGGGTTCAATCGTGTGCCCCTCCCCCAGAAGTCCTGACTCGAATCCGGATTCCATCCAAACGGGGACCTCCTCACGCAGCAGTTCGGCCGCGCAGCGCTCCACGCGCAGGAGCAATAGGGGTGGCAGCCACCCCTCAATGCTCGCCACGCGCGCCTGGTCCCGTGCGCGTTCCAACGAGCCTCCCAAGGCTTGGTCGAAGAAGCTGTGATGCCGACAGGTGGCGTGCTCCCCTCCCGCGAAGGAGCGACGGTGAGTGGCGACGATGCCACCCAAACTTGCACTCCATGCCCCCTGGCAGGGTCCTAGCAACTCGCGGCCCTCCATGCCCGCGCGAGTCAGGGGGAAGTACATGCACACTTCGCCGCCCGCACCCAAAACGGCGGCGGAAGATGCTCCGGATAGGTCGGCCAATCCAGGCGGCTGAGACATGCGGACGGGCGCGGCCTCAGGTGGCGAGTGTGAAGCACCGGGCTGATGGACCTCGGGGGCTTCCGCAACGGGCGTCGAGAATGGATCCGCAGGAGCCCGTCCGGCCTTGAGTACCCCCAGGACACCGGCCTGTTGCGATGGTCCTTGCGGAGACAATTGCCCGCCAGCCTCCGACCCCTGGCGTCCCGGCACGGATCCGGTTTTCGCGTCGGCGAGAGCAGGGTCGCGTGGTTCCGAGCCGCCCTGGCCCCAGCCCAGCCCATCCACGATGCCCCTTCCACCGAGCAAGCCTGCCCCGACCAGCGCGATGCCCGCCACCAAGCTCATTCGGTGGCGCAGCTGTCGCTTGACTCGGGCTCTCGAGGCACCCTGTGCTGCGCGAACCGCAATGGGCACAGTCGGCACACGGAAAGGGTTCCCCATGGCCGCTGTTGAGGCTCTCCCGGGGCTCTGCGCAGGCAGAGGCGCTGGAACACGTGACGGGTCAGGCGACGCGCACTCCAGCCATTTCTTGATCGCATCCGAGGAGGTCAGAAGCTCCTGCTGCAAGAGCTCGTTCTCCCCCTTCGCAGCCGCGACTTGAGCGCGCGATCGGTCGAGTTGCTCTCGCAGATAGCGAGCCGGTTGCGGGCTCTGTTGAACCCCGGGCGTGTGGGGCCGAACCCAATGGGTGCCTACCTCATCGGTGCCTTCCCCATCCGGGCCCGTACCGAGCGGAGCAACGGGAGACGTTTGCGGCTTGCGCAGGCGAGGACGCGGCCGCCCTAGAGAAATGCTCTCAAGCCACGTTGCGTCCACTCTTGTTTCAACGACTGCCCCCGACTTGGGGGGCTGCCGCGTGTACGTATCCGGGAACACCTCGCGCAGATCCGCGACTCGGACCAAGCGCACAACGCGTTCGGCCTTCCGGCCGGCTAGCAGCTGCACCTGGTTCGACTCCAGCGCGGAGCGCAGGGCCATGTGACTGACGCCAACCCAGTCCGCGGCCTCGGCCAGGGAGAGCACCTCCGCTTGCCCGACAGAGGGAGACGTCGTGTGCGATTCCGACATGACCAAGATGTAGCGTCCTGGAACGGCTGCTTCCAGGTTCACGCCGCGATTTGAAAACTCCGTGCGCAGGGGGCCTGGACACCTTGACCGATCCTGTTGCTTCATGAGCTCGATGCCCACACAGGACCCTGACCCCGTAGCACCCTCTGGTGTGGTTCCGGGCCCTCAACCGAGGGCCGCCAGCCCCCGGCCTGCCCCGCCGCCCTGGCCGTGTTGGGCCCCCATCCTGCGCTGGGCCCGGACGAGATCCGAAAGCCGCCTGCGTTGGAGCCTGTTCGGCCCTTTTGCGCTCCTGATGTGCGCCAGCTACTACGTCATCGTGCATGTGGCCGCCGCCTCGGGGCGCGTGGGCTGGGATCCAACAACAGACCTCGATCGATGGCTGCCCGCGGTACCCATTGCCCTCATGCCCTACCTGACCCACGTCCTCTACTACCCGGCCTGCGTCGTGCGCTGCCCACCAGGGGAACCGGGCACCCGCGCATTGATCGGGTTATTACAGACCCTGGTTCAAGTGGCCCTGATCTCGTTCGCGGTGTTCCTCTTCTGCCCGGCCAAGGTCGACCTGAGAGACCCATTGCAGGACCCACTGCTCGCAAGCCACCCGCTGCTAGCACGGGCCTTCGCGTGCCTGCATGCGCTGGATCCACCCTTCAACGCCTGGCCCAGCTTGCATATCTCGCACACGTTGGTCGCCTTGCTTTTCATTCAATACTACGAAAACCGAAAGGTCGTGCGCTGGTGCCTGTGGTGCGCGTGGTGGCTGCTGGCAGCCAGTACGCTACTCACCAAGCAACACCTGGTTTTTGACGGATTGACGGGCGCGGCGCTCGGACTGGGAGCCTGGTACTGGGGCGCACGGCGTTATTGTCGGGCATCCAGTTCGCCGATCGCGCCGGCCGACTAGAAAAAGTACGTCACTCCGAAAAGCGCCAGCATCCCGCCCGCATCCAATTCGGAATCCAAGAGCAAGGGATCGAACCCGGGCAAGACGTCCAGGGCAACCAGGTCGTCGCTCTCAGTCAACGGCCACTCATGGAGCACGTAGAGGTGGCACACCAGACGGTCCTGCAGTTGGTAGCTGACTCCACCCGCCAAGCCGACATTCCAGGATGGGCTGCCCTCAAAGCGGAAATCGGCAGGCTCGGCACCGGGAATCAAGTCCACCTTTGACCCCAGTGAAGTCTCCGGACGCAGGCCCAGCTTGGCCTCGATGAACGGGCGCAGGCGTTCCTGTCCAAAAACGGAGTGCGGCAGCGTCCACCGAGTGGCCACGAAGTACTCCAGGGTGTCGAGCTCCTCAAACACAAAAGGATCGGAGCGCGAGGGACGAAAGCGACGGTAGTCGGCCCCCAGCCTCAAGGACACGTCGTCAGCGAAGAACACTTCAGCGCCCGTGACGAGCCCCAAGGTGCTCTCCAGGTCCGTCGCCACATCGAACTCCACCTTTCCGAAGTTGGTTGCAGCCTCCATGCCTCCCGTGGCGTCGAAGTCGTCCAGGACGCCAACATGGCCGATCAAGCCCACGGACCCGGCTGTGTGAATCGACCAGGCCGGTTCCTGCAGCGGCTGCACGATCGCACAACCCTGGCCCGACAAGGCGATGGCCAAGAGGATCTTCGGGGAGAAAGGGCCTCGCATTGGTCGTGAGGGTAGCAAGGTTGGCGGCCATTGCAGCCCTCTGCTAACCTCAATCGCCCGTCATTCCGGGGCTCATCGGCAGTCCGACGGACTCCGCGGGGCCCTCCCCAGCAGATTCTATCGAAGGTTTCCGTGCGCTCATGAACCCACTCAGACTCTTGCCCGGCATCACCGCGGCCGTGCTACTCTGCGCCGCCCCCACGGCGCAGACTCCTCTCGATTTCACGATCGACAACGCGGCCTCTCAATACACGTGGTCTGGAACGACCTCGGTTGGACCGCTTCTGGGCAACCCTAGCAACCAGTTTGGCTTGAGCGGCAATTTCCGACTCCGTCTGTCGGGAGGTGGGACGGCCATCTCCTCCGGCCGTTTCACAGCGGGTGGGGTTGCGCTCGTGTCTCCAGACATCTCCGCACGCATCCCCAATGGTTTCCCGGGCTTGCCGGACCTGGCCGTCATCGACATCACGAATCTGAGCTTGCAGTTTGCCTCGCCAGCATTCGGGGTGGCTGCCAATGGTGTCTTCACGACTGATGTGACGGTCACCATCCTCTCCGGCATGATGACGATCACGCCCCTCGTGGGCAGCGTCACCAACACAGACTTGAGCGGCATGGTCAGCACCCCCCAGCCCATGGGTGGAACGACGACGAGCAACGGCGGAGGCGTGCAGATGACGGCCCCTCAATCCTCGACGTTCAATTTCGCTGACCCCGGTACGGGAATCACCGGCAGCATCAACCTGGTTGGGACATTGCAGGGCGACAGCGCTTGCCAGACATCCAGTAACTACTGCTCTGCCAACCCGAATTCGTCCGGCCTTCCGGCTCACATTTTCTCTTCGGGCAGCACAAGCATCTTCGCCAATGCCTTGACCTTGGAAGCAGCCAACCTGCCCGCGAACCAGTTCGGGTATTTCCTCTTTGCCCCAACACAGGGTTTCATCCCCAATTTTGGGGGTAGCAGCGGCAATCTCTGCCTGGGTGGACAAATCGTTCGCTTCAACAAGAACGTGCTGTTCTCCGGGTCAGCCGCTTCGGTGGCCTTCACTCCGGACATGAATATCTTGCCCCAGGGCGCAGTCTGGCAGGCCGGAGACACCCAGTACTTCCAGTACTGGACACGCGACACGGGCACATCCACCACCACTGAGGGCCTGAGCGTGACGTTCTGCCCGTAGCAGCCAGATTCTGCGTGAGCACGACACACCTGACGCGGCTCATGGTCCTGAGAATCTGCACCGCGCCGCGATCACGTGGGGCCCTCCGGGGGCTCCGTGTAGCAGGGGGGAGACTGCATCGGTACCCTGCAAGCCCTCCCTCATCGGCCAAACACTTCTCATGCTGCGCCAGCTTCTGTTCTGCCTCCTGATAGGCCTCGCCTGCGCGAGCCCAGCTACATCTCAAGGGGGAACCGGCACGCCCGTGCCCAGGGCCGAGCAAGACCTCTCTGCCCTGCTGCGGGAGGTTAGGGAAAAGGAGGACAAGGTCGATCGCCGGATTTTTGGCCGCATCGCGTCCCTTGGCACAGAGGAGTCGCTGCGCGGATTGTCTGGCTTGGTCAATTCACTCCGCAGTGAAACCGTATTGGGCAGCGCCTACGGCGCATTCCTGCTCTACAAGGGCAAGGATGCGCTGGAGAAGAAGAGCATCAAATTTCTCCACCTGCACTCTCAGAAACACCGTCGCCCGGCCAACAAGCGAGCCGCTGCCCGGGCGCTGGTGCGTTTTGGAGACGCCTCCCTGCGGGAACTTGAGAGCCTATTCCGCACTCAACTCAAGCGCGAAGAAGACGTCGCCCGCATCGCATTTCAACCCCTGATCCCCGTATTTGGTGAGCGCGGCGGCCCGAAAGAAGCGGAGTTGATCGTCACCCACGGAGACCTGCGCTCCACCGCTCAAGTCAACGCCATCCGAGCGGCTCTTGAGAACTGCACCAGCGAGTCGTCTACCAAGATCCTGTGCAACCGGCTCAACCAGGACGACACCCCCCTCGTTTGGAAGAACCTGCTACTCGACATCCTCGCCGGGCGCGCCGGCTCGAGCGTCGAGCGCGCTTTCGTCTTCGCCTTGGACGATCCTGCGGCCAGCGTGCGTGCCCGCGCAATCACCCTGCTGGGCTTGAGGGGCGACGCAGCCTATACGGCCAAATTGGAGAAACACCTGGATGCGCAGGACTCTGCGGAGCTACGCGCCGCGGTCCTAGCGCTGTGCCGGCTCAATCGCAATGACCCGCGCTGGGTGCGCGAACTCATGGACATGGCCAAGTCCAGCCGTTGGGAAGAGAGGATGAGTGCGGCCGTAGGCCTGCTTGAAGTGCGCACGCCAGAAGCCGTCAGCCGCCTGCATGAGCTGTTGAGGGATACGGACTGGCACGTGCGTTTCGAAGCGATGCAGCAAGTCGGCACACTGCGGCGCAACACATCCGTCCCGATCCTGATCGAGAGGCTCGATCGCGAGACCCGCAGGCTAAGGGAAGACCTTGCCCTGGTCTTGCGGCTCATGACCGGCCTGGATCATGGCTCAACTTCGACCCGCTGGGGCCATTGGTGGGCGGACCAGGGCGACACCTTCGTACTGCCAACGTATGAGACAGCTCTCGCAGCGGAAAAGACCCGGCAAGAGCGCAAGAAGGAGTCCGTCACGCAGGTGACCTTCTACGGTTTGGGCATCATTAGCGATCGCCTGGCTTTCGTGGTCGATATTTCCGGCTCGATGTCAGCCATGGCGAAGTGGAAAGACGATCGCTCCACCACAGAAGGCAACACGTCCATGACGCGCTTGGCCATTGCGAAGAAGGAACTCTCGCGAGCTCTCAAAGGCCTCTCACCCGGAACCCTCTTCAACCTCATCTTTTTCTCATCAGGGGTCAGCGCCTGGCAAGACGAGCTGATCCCAATGGATGAAGAGGTGCTAGCAGAAGCCCTGCAGTTCACGAATCGACACGGGGCAGGTGGGGGCACAAACGTCTATGGCGGCCTGATGGCGGTGTTCGACGATCCGGAAGTCGACACCTTGTATCTGCTCTCCGACGGCGACCCGAGCGTGGGCGAATTCATCGACACGGCCATGATTCATGATCGCATCATCCGTCTGAATGAGACCCGCAACATTCGCATCAACTGCATCTCCATCGGAAAATCCTCGCCCTTCATGAAACGCTTGGCCGAGGCTACGGGCGGTGCGTACGTGGAGTTCTTGTAGCCCCAACTTCGGAACGCCGCGGGGGAACCGACCAGAGACACATGACGACGAGACAGGCGAAGGCGACGTAGTAGCGATTCAAATCAGCCTGGGAGACCGTCTCGGGGTCCACAAACAACACGCTGTGGATCAGGCGCTGGACAAAGGTGACTGAATGTCCCTCTTGCCCGGCCGCCAGGCGTAGTTCTTGCTCCCAGATGGTCAGGGGACAGATGCGGCCGATGGCGCCCTGCACGGCAATGAACACCATCAGACCCACGTGGGACCACCTGAATCGCGGGTTCTCGATCCAGCGCCAGCCGCGCAGGATTCCGAGCAAGATGGCCACCTGGCCGAATAGCACGAAGAGCACGAGCCCCAAATGCAAGCAGGTCAACGCGTCCGCCAACACGCCGTAGATCATGTCTTCCCCTCTGAGTCCTCGTCGCCACCCACCCCTTGGGTGGCCCGCGCGCGTTGGACCGCAGCGCCGTGAATGCGAGGAAACCAGAGGACCAGCCACTGCCCCAATGACTTGGCCCCTACTCGCAGCGCCAGGGCTCGTTCGCGGGCGGATTCATCCGCACGCAATTGCTCCCACTGCGCCAGGCCGGCGGCGATGCGCGCCTCTTGCTCGTCCTGCAGGCTCGTCATACGCTGCAGTTCTTCTTGTAGTTGCTCGGTTTGCAAACGAGAGGCCTGAACCTGCCCCTTGAGCTCCGTCACCAGGATGACCTGCTGGTCACGGCTCTCCGCCTCGCGCATGGCGCGTGCATTGTCAGCTTGTGCGGCGCGCGCCTGATCCTCGCGCCGGGCTTGATCGCGCTTGGCGAGTTCTGCTTGGAAATGTTGCTGTTGCTCAGCTGAATTCTCGATCTCCGTTCGCCACAAGGCCCCTTGCGAGCGAAGGTCGCGTTGGGATTCGGCCAGCAAGTCCTCCCAACGCTGCCGGTCTCCCTCAAATCGCACGCGCTCCTCTCGCACCTGACCGTGGGCATCCTGAGCCGCGGTGTGCGCAGCCAACACGCGTTCTTCGAAACGCGTGCGCTCCATCGCAGCCGCTTGCCGATCGCGGTCCAATTCCAGCTTGGTGACGCGCGCCTGCTCCCGCCATTCGCCCACCTGTGCGGTCAATCGGTCGCGAGCGAGCTGCTGCTGGCCCAAGGTGAAATTCAGGCGCTCTTGGGCCAACTCGCGGTCCCCCTCTGCACCGTTCCAGAGCCACGCCAACATGGCTACGGACGCCGCCCAGCCCCACGTCGCGGGACGGCGCCACCAAACGAATCGACGCGCGACGAGAGTCTCCAATTCCATCCACGGGGGCCCAGGTAGGGTCGCTGTCGGCCGATCGTTGGCCAGCAGTGAGAGGCGTGTGTCCAGGTCAGCGCAGCGTTCGAGCAACTGATCCCGCTCTTGTTGAACTGCACGCAGAGCCGCTTGATCCTGGGGTTGGAAGTCAGCCACCTGACGGGCTGCGGCTTCGATTCCAGTGCCCGACCCAGCGCCCGGCTCTGCGCCGGGCTCTGCACCCGATGCTCCGAACTCCGCCAAGAGGTCCAATACCCGGATCAGTCGCACTTCGCGCCCCGCCCGCTTGCCCGTCTCGTGTAGCAGCTTTCCGGATTGAATGCGGCGTCGGAGCAGCGCTTCCGAGAGACCCAATAGACGTCCGGCTTCCCCCACCGTCAGGCAGTCTGTAGGCGCGTATTCCGCCAGGGCCGCACGCGTCCGAGTCACTTGCTCCTGGACAGTTCCCGTGCGCGCCGGACCGTCTCCCGCAGCATGCGTTTCCCCCATGCCACGATCCTACGCCTTCAATCGGCTTGGGCCCAGCGACCAAACTCGGCCAACCGCAGGAGCAGGGTCCCAGACTTGGGTAGGATGACCGCATGACCGACTGGGCCCACCAAGCACCTTCGCAGGCACGACTGACCTCGGAGCCTGAAGATCCCCTGGACTCCGACAGCGAGTACTTCGCCAGCTACGGCGACCCGGGAGTCCATCGCCTCATGATCGCCGATCACGCGCGCACGGATGCCTACCGGCGGGCGATCGAGGCGGTTGTTGAGCCGGGCATGCGGGTACTCGACGTGGGCACGGGCACGGGGATCCTGGCCCTCTTCGCAGCCCGAGCCGGAGCCGAGGTGTGGGCGGTTGACGAGTCCTCCATCCTGGGTGTGGCTCGTGAACTCGCGCAAGCCAACGGCCTCGCCGACCGAGTTCACTTTCTGCGTGATCGGGCGGAGAGCATCCAACTCCCCCGTCCGGTGGACCTGCTGATCTCTGAGTGGATGGGGTTCTTTGCTCTGGCTGAGTGCATGTTCCGCTCGGTGTACGAGGCCCGCGACAAGCACCTAATGCCCGACGGACGCATGCTGCCGTCCGACGTGCGCCTCTACTTGGCCCCGGTTGAAGACAATCAGTTGCACGTTGAGAGGGGCGTGGGACTGTGGCAGCGCCCCGTCTACGGCTTGGACTTTTCCCCCCTCTTGGAACACGAACTGCACAACTTGATCACAAGCGCGGTGGACTTGCCCGCCAGCGCTTTGCTATGCGAGGGGGAACTGCTGCTCGAATTGGATTGTCACACGAGTTCAACGTCGGATTTCTTTTTTGAATCCGAAGTGGGATTCACAATCGAACGCCCAGGAACCTTGCACGGATTCGGCGGCTGGTTTGAGGTGGGCCTTAGCCCTGGCATCGACCTGGGTACGTCGCCTTTTGAGCCCCAAACTCACTGGCGTCAGTCCTACTTCCCCATCCGCCCACAAGCCGTCCTCTCGAACGACGAAATTCGCGTCCAGATGCGGGCCACGCCCAAAGAACACGGGGACCGTCGCCTGCCGATCTACTTCCTTGACCTGTGGATCGAGCGCGACGGTGTGGAAATCCACCGGGCCTTCTACTGCCACGAGGGCAGCTTCGACTAGCGCGCGCAAAAATCCCTCGCCCCGAATCCCAATAAGACTGTCCCGAACTGCGCCTCAACCAGGGGAGACACAGGAGGATACCCATGAGTGACGAAACCCAAACGCCAGCGGAAGACCCCAGCGAGGAATCGGCTGCGGCAACCGCAAAGAAGCCTTCCAAAGGCAAGCAGGACTCGGCCTGGGAGGTCTATTGGCCCAAGCAGGACGGCTCCGTAGCCAGCTCGGTGCGCTTGGCTTCGTTTCCAATGATCCTGTATTTTTGGCCGACCCTGCTCACCTTCATCATGTGTGCCAGCCTGCAGGGGCTGGAGTGGGCTTCTCCTTCGTTCCTCGGGTGGTGGGCCCTCTCAGCACTGGGTTTCAACCTGGTCGTCTTGGTCACCAATCTGGACCAGAAGAAATTCCTGATTGCCCTGCTCAGCCTGGGCCTGGTGGGCTTGGGTATCTGGATCAGTTCACTCAAGGGGGTCACGTTCTTTTCCAGCGCACTGGGGTGGCTTGGTGGATTGAACATCACCCTCTCAACTCATGCCTACCTATTGGTTGCGTTCCTGCTGATCGTGTTTTCCTTCATGGGCCTGATTCAACCTCGGGTGGACTACTGGCGTCTCGAACCCAATGAGTTCGTGCACTACATCCAGCCCTTCGGGCGCGATCAGAGTATTCCGCGGCAGGGCAGCACCGTCACCCGGGAGGTGCCCGACATACTTGAATTCCTGTTGAGCTTCGGGGGCGGAACGCTCGTGGTGCGGCGCGAGGGCCAAGCCGTGGCGCGCATCGATCACGTGCCCTTCCTGGGCCGCCGCATGAAGTCCATCGAGAGGCTACTTGGAGTCACGCGCGTCGAAAACGTCTAGGACCCGTTCGCCGTCAATAGGTTCGCTGGTCGCGAAGCCCCGGCCCGTGCTGGTTGCGCGCAAGAAAGGCGAGTTCATCCAGCTGGGCGAGCAAATGACCGACCAGCTCCGGTGCATCCAAGTCGAATTCCCCGCGCGGCTGGGCGCGAAATATGGCCAGAGCGGCGCCACGCTTGCCGCGCGACAGCTCCGCACGCATCCGTTGCTGGGCTTGCACCAGGTCCATCACTTGCAGCCCATAGACCTCGAGCAACTGCAGCTCGACGCGCGCCATCACGAGCGGCTCCTGAATGGTCTCCTCGTACTGATCGAGATTGGCGCTGTCCCACAGGGGGTCGGCGCGCAAAAGCTGCGCTCGCTCGCCGATCTCAGCGAGAGCGGAGGCAGCCTGATCGCACAGGTGGGGTAGGGAGAGCCCGTCATGTACCAGGCGCCCATCCTTGAGACCCTCTCGCCGCGACTCGATTTCTTCGGCAAGGGAGCGCATTTCCAACTCCACAGCGGATGCCTCGACGCTCGCCAGCCAGGGCCCATCGGGGAGCCTGGATTGGGGCTCTCTCCAGCGCGGCAAGCCTGCCAACGCCAGAATCGATAGACCGCAGAGGATCAAGTGGGGACGCCGGGACATGCCCCTCTTTCGTCCAGCCCCTGGCCCCAGATTGAGTCACGCCCCCATAATCCAGTACGCCCCCCGTATCCCCCCCCGTGAAGCACGCTGGGACTCACCTGTGCGCGGCGCTAGCTGCCAGGGTCGCCAGCAGACTTTAGTATGGCAGGAGTCATGTTCATGAACACAACCCACGAACCCTCCCTGCTCGGCACGTTGCTGGGGTCGCTGACCCTGCTCCCCCTTCTGGTGATCTGCTGCCTCAGCGCGTGCCACGGCCCGGAGCCCGAACTCGTACCTGACGATGGCAGCGATCCGGCCGAGCAAGTCCAACCCCGAGTGACTCGAACAGATCTGGAATGGCAACAGGTGCTCACGCCGCTGCAGTACGAGGTCGCCCGCAAGGCCGGAACCGAACGCGCCTTCAGCGGCATCTACTGGGACACCAAGACCGTGGGCACCTACCAGTGCATCTGCTGCGAGGCCCCACTGTTCCGCTCCGACTCCAAATTCGACTCGGGTTGCGGATGGCCCAGCTTCTTCGAGCCCTTGGAAGGATCGCGGCTAGTGGAACTAGAAGACGCCTCATTAGGAATGCGTCGTATCGAAGTTCGGTGCCGAGTATGCGATGCGCACCTGGGGCATGTATTCCCCGACGGGCCCGAGCCCACCGGCCTGCGCTACTGCATCAATTCGGCATCCCTCTCCTTGGTGCCTGACGGTCCCGAAGATTGACATGCAACCCTCGTCGTCTTCGCCCGATCCTGGTCCCGGAGAAGTGACACGCCTCTTGGAGGCCGTCCAGGAGAGGGGTCGGCCAGCGGAGGACAGTCTGATGGAATTGGTCTACGGCGAACTCCACCGCCTGGCGCGGGGTCGCTTGGGCCACCAGGTCGGCACCCCAACGCTCAATCCAACGGCTTTGGTGAACGAGGCCTGGTTGCGCCTGCAGGGCACAAGCCGTTTCGCCAACCGACGCCATTTCTTCGGAGCTGCCGCCGAAGCGATGCGGCGCGTCCTGGTGGATAACGCGCGAGCACGCAGGCGCCTCAAGCGAGGCGAAGGGCGCCTGGCACTCGATGTGGACAACGTGGAACCGAGCTTTGAGGTTGGGGGCCTGGACGTTCTGGCCCTCGATGAAGCCCTGACTAAGCTCGCGGCAGAAGCGCCGGAGAAGGCACGCTTGGTGGAACTGCGCTACTTTGCGGGCCTCACCTATGAGGAGGCCGCAGAGACACTTGGGGTCTCGAAGGCAAGCGCCGAACGCTGGTGGACCTACGCACGCGCCTTCCTATTTGCCGAACTTCACGTGCACGATGGGGATTCGCGTGCTTGATTCAGAGGAGCTCTTCCACCAGGCGCTGGCCCTCCCAGCCCTCGATAGGCCTGGCTTTCTCGACGACGCCTGCGGGGAGCAAGCGCAGCTCCGACAGCGACTGGAACGCCTGCTGCGCGCCCATTCCCAGTCAGGCAAGTTCCTGGAGGAGCCGCTGCTGGCACGGCCACAGCAGGTGGATCCAGAAGAAGCGATCGGCACGTCTATCGGCCCGTATGAACTGCAGGCGGTCTTGGGTGAAGGGGGCTTCGGCGTCGTCTACCGAGCTAGACAAAGCGGGCCCTTGCCTCGCGATGTCGCCCTGAAAGTCATCAAACTCGGGATGGATACGCGGCGCGTGATCGCACGCTTCGAAATCGAACGACAAGCCCTGGGCAAGACCGACCACCCCTTCATCTCGACGGTGCTCGATGCTGGCGCAACACCGGAGGGCAGGCCCTACTTCGTGATGGAGTTCATTGATGGCGTAGACTTGTGCACCTACGGCGTGAACAAGGGCCTGACGATTCCGGAACGCTTGAGGTTGTTCGTCGATGTCTGTCGCGGCGTGCAGCACGCTCACCAAAAGGGACTCATCCACCGAGACCTCAAACCCTCCAACGTGCTCGTGGTAGAGAAGGACAGCGTCCCCAGCCCACGACTCATTGACTTTGGCGTGGCCAAGGCCATCCACACCCGCGCGGCAGTTGGCACGGCTCACACCGAGATCGGGCAAATCATCGGCACACCCGCATACATGAGCCCTGAGCAGGCCGGCTCCACACAGAGTGATGTGGACACGCGCTCAGACATCTACTCCCTGGGGGCCATGCTGTATGAGATGCTGACGGGCTCACCGCCCTTCGACGCCCTACGACTGCGGGAGGCACCCTTGCTCGATCTGCAGGCGATTCTTAGGGACGAAGACCCACCGCGGCCGTCGGACCGCGCGCAGGAGGCGCACCAAAACGAGGGGCCGAGACACTCATCGTCCCGCCGCTCGACTGACCGGGCGCTAGCCGCAGCCCTGCGCGGTGACCTGGACTGCATCGTCATGAAGGCCATGGAGAAAGACCGCAGTCGCAGGTATTCATCTGCGGAAGCCTTGGCGGCCGACATTCAGCGCCACCTCGAACACGAACCCGTGCTTGCCAGCCCCCCGAGCACGACCTATCGCTTGCAAAAGTTCGTGCAGCGCAATCAACTCAAGGTGCTCGCCACGAGCGCCGTGATCTTGGCTCTCCTGACGGGGGGAGGCCTGTCTCTGTGGGGTTGGCGCGAAGCCGTCCATCAGCGCAATCAATCCGATGCTCGTAGCCGCTTCGTGGAAGCTCTGATGGCAGGTTCCATACCAGCGCAGGATCTACAACTGCGGGCCCGCAGCACCTTTGGGGCCGACCACAGTGCCTACGCCGCGGCGCTGCAACTTGGCGCCGAACAAGCGCGCGCCCGCGGGGACCTCGAGGCGGCGATCGGCCTGCAGGATCAGGCTCTGCGGACCTGGATTGCGTTGCATGGCAATGAGCACCTCGCGGTAGCCGATGCGCACGGCCGACTCGGCGCCATCCTGCAGGACAATGGCGCTATCGATGAGGCTCAGGAGCATCTGGAACAGGCCCTGGCCCTAGCGGCCCGCGCTTCGGATGCGGTACCGGCATCCATGCTCGAGGTACATGTCCATTTGGCGGCCATCCACCGCCGGCGGGGGCGACTGCTCGAGGCGGCCACCCAATTGGAAACGGTCATCGCGATTCGCCGTGCAGAGTTTCCCCATCAGCAACACGCTCTGGGCCTGGTGCTCGATCAGTTGAGTGCGGTACTGACGACGGCAGGCAAGCACGAGGAGGCCCTGATCGCGGGCTCCGAGGCGATCCAAGCCTTCCAAAAGGCCTTCCCCGGTGAGACCCTCGCCACCGCGGATCGGCAGATTTCGTTCGGGGTTTGGCTATCTGGTTCCTGGTTCAGGGCTCGCCCGCAGTTGACCCAGGCTGAGTCGAACCTACGCGCCGGTTTGTCATTCTACGATCAGAACCCGCGGCTCAAAGGGCGCAGCTACGCGACCGGGCTGCTCGCCCTCGCCGGCTTGCTGGAGGCGCGCTCGGCCAGCGACCCAGAGGTCTTGACGCTCCTGGAGAACGCTCTGGAATCTACGCAGCGCCTCCATGGCTCTGAGTCCGTCGAATACGCACGGGTCGAACTGCGGGTGGCCGATTTCTGCCGAGCCAATGGCCAGGAGGAGCGAGCGGCACAGCTCGGAAGACACGCGTTCGAGATCCGCGCAGCTGAGTTGAGCAAGGATTTCACTCCCAGCAGTTCACTACTGGCCGTAGGCAATTGGGTGAACGGCATGGCTCAGCAGAGAGACGCAACAGAAGACACCTACACCCTATTCGTCGAGCTTGTGGAGCTGATGATCCTGCACGCCCCAGAACGCGAGGATCTCCAAGAGCTGAGGACTCGCTTGGTTGCCAGCCGAGATGCCGCGGCCTCCAAGGGCCCCTCGGATCGTCCCTAGGGACCAAACACTTGGAACCCGGCGCGCCGAAAGCTGCCGGCCAAGTCTTCCCGCACGAGCAGGTTTGCCCAGGTTTCCGGTCCGGCCACTCCGCCCAGACTCGCGCAGCGGTAGCGTTGCTTCAGGCGGCTCAGGCAGGCGATTGGGAGCGGTTCACCACCGAGCAGCCGATTCCACGCGCTGGGATTGCCGCTCAAGTCGCTCAGATCGTGAACGCTTGCCGGTTCATGGCGCCAGATCGCGGGGTCCAAATGGATGGCCCCCACGTGGGCTTCGAGGGCCGGCTGCAGAGCCTGCCTCCCGAAACTGACGGGCCCCGGCGCGGGCAGTCGTGCGATACTTGGTTGGGTAATCCCGGTGAGGTCCATCACGCTCAGCTGCGGTGCGAAGTACTTCAGGGCCTGGTTATGGCGATGCGCCACGACCTCGCCCGCAAGTGCCCTTTCCAGACGCTGCGCGAGGAACCGCTGGGGCTCAAAGTCCAGAGGCCGCTGAGCCATCGTGGCCCTGGCCACACTCCTGAATTTGTCTGACGCCTCGGGAAGAATCTCAACCAAACGTGCCCCCACCACGAGAGCCAGCAGGGCCAACGCCCGCGACGAGCCAACTCGCCCGGGTGAATTGGCCCAGCCCACGAGGCACAGGGTGGCCAGAAAGAAAACCGGCGCCAAGAGTCTCAGTCCCCTGTACCCATCTCCGCCAGAGACGACCACTGCTATCAAACTAGCCGTGGCCGCGAGCCCAAAAATCGCCGTGCGCCTCCCCTGCGGCCCCGCGGCACGGTGCCTGGCCAACCACGGCCCAGCCAGGGCCACTCCAAGCAAGGGGCAGGCCAGCAACCAGGCGCTCAGGTCGGGCCAGGGCCCAGGACGTCCAGCATCCACGAGCGCGTTGCCCACGTAGTGCATCCCGTCCGCAATCTCGTTGAGCGGAGTGTCCGAGCGCTTGGCGAAGTAGGAGTTAGGTGCCCAGGTGCCAAAAGTCCAAAGCCGCCATGACCAGAGTAGGGCACCAACGCCCGCCGCTGCTGCAGCAGGTCTCCAGCGTGCGGGCCCCGAGTTCAAGTAGCCCCGTCCGAGCAAAAAAGCACCGGCCACCACGACTCCCTCCGGCCGCACGAGAATCAAGCTCGATGCAGCCACAAAAGCCTGCAGCTCTTCCAGAGCGCCCCCACCCGATCTCGGAATCACGTGGGCCCCCCAGAGAATCAGAACCAGGTACACGGGGGTCTCAAGCAGGTAGCTCGAACCCTCCGCGAGCCCCGGGCAAAGGGCCAGGGCGACGGGCGTCAAGAACCAGCCCCTGCCCCCCCTGGGAGCCAGGGCACAAGCCATCAGGAGCACGATGTAGACAAGCCCGGTCGTGCGCCAAAGGATCGAGATTCCATCCCCTGGGACCCAACGCAAGGCCAGGGTCTTCAGTCCAAGGTCCAGCAGGCTGGTCACGCTCTCCACGGGCCCCTGGCCCGCTTGGACTTCCCACCCCGACCCTTCTAGCAGGGAGCGGGCTTGGACGAGCAAGACGAAGGCGTCGTCGGTGCTGCCGGGCCGGGCGCTAGCGAGGGCCAGAAGGCCGACGAAGACGACTCCGAGCGCAACCAAGAGTAGCCCCACGGGAGAAGAGCGCCGCATGGATCCATGCTAGCGGGTCGGCAGCCTCAATTCCCAGCCCCGCAGGTAGGCCTCAGCCCGTTCGCCCCATGTGCGATGTTGCACATACGGGGCGCACATGCACAGCGAGCGGTGGGCCAGCGCGCCCCTGCAGAGAGCGCTGGACCCACTCGAGGGGGCCAGGAATCGCCCTCGGCGTTGCCCCAGGGAGCATCTCCCATTAATCTAGGCCCAATGGTGGGTTCTCTGTCTACCCCGGTATAGCGTTTGCCTATGGGGGGCGTCGGAGAATGTCTACCTAGTACCCGTCCGAGCATCTAGTTCATCCCGTTGGCCACCCATCGCCCCGATCTGCCCCTGGGTTCCCTGCCAGCTCCACGCCGGACCCTGTCCCTACTCCCCATGATCAGTCCCTCACGCCGTCGATCGATGAATACCCCCGCCCTTGGTCACCGGACCCCCAGCAGCCAGCCCCAGCAGGATTCACCCAAGCGCTCGATTCGGCGTTCGTTGTCAGGCTCATTGTCAGGCTCATTGTTGGGCTGCTGTGCGATCGGCGCCGTGCTCGCAGGCTGCAACAGCGCAGCTTCGCCTGATCGCGGCACGAACAATCCCGGGGCCGTCATTCAGGACCCGGATACCGGGCGCTATCTGATCGTGGACGCATCCACGGGGGGCGCTGGCAGCGAGGTGCGCGTCGCACGCCACGCCTGGGGCCGCCTGCTCGACGTCTTCGGCATGGACAATACGGGTGCTCGAGTTCTGATGAACGAGGACTTCCTGATCGACCCCAGCCTCGTGACCGACAATATCCACTACGTGCTGGAGACGAGCCCGGTCACTTCGCAGCAGATCCTCGTGATCCTGTACAACGTGGATGACACCAGTCAGGGGGGTGGCCGCGACCTATTCTACAACTACCTGAAGCTGGCGGAATCCGGGTTGAAGCCCGTTGACGACACGGGCATCTCGGGCAGTGGGCTGTTCACCATGGTGCCCAGGAACGCCACCATCATGGTGCAGTTTGACGACCTGATCGACAGCAGCACCCTGGATTCGACCACGCTGCGCATGTTGACCGGCTCGCCTTCGGTGGTGCCCTACGAAGCACGGGTCATCGTGGATCCGAACCACGGCGACCTGGCGGACTACGACGGCAAGTCGGGTATGGAGTTCTACTCCACGCGCATCCTGATCGACATGACGGTTTCACAGTTAGAGTCCTTCGAAACGACCCCTCCGCTGCCCGTCAACGCCATTGGCTTGCCAGCCAGTGTCAACGCCAGCCTCGCCAACGCCGAATTCAGAATCCCCACCAGGACCGACATCATCGGCGGGCAGGACCACCTGCTGACCAACCCCTCCGGGCATCCGTTGGCTACGAATAGCAACGGATCAGTCGACTATGGGTCCTCCACGTGGGACGTCGTGCGATCCATGCGCGCCGGCGGCTCCGAGCCCGGCGATCCGGCTAACGGCTTCCTTGTGGACTCCATGGCCCCCCAGGTGGTCGGTGAGCAGTTTGCCAACATCGCCGGCTTGCCGGTGAGCTTGAACCCCCCTCCAGCCGGCGACGGAACACTGTTCCTGCTACCGGCGTTCGTGTTCCAGTCCTCCTTCTGCGCACAGACTCCTACTGTGGGCGACATCATCACCCAGTCTGGAGGGATCTTCGCTGAGGTGACAGAACAAGCGGCCACGCAGTCAGGTGGAACGGCCAACAACGTCAAGGTGCGCTTGCTCGCTTGGCCCGCCTTGTGGGATTCGCCTGGACTGGACGGCCCACTAGAGTGGATCAACTCGGCCATCGGTCCCGCTCAGTTCCTGTCCCCCTTCGACCCCGCGACGGACTCGGGCACGGAGATGTGCTTCGTAAACGTATTCCCCGCGGCACCGGACCTGAACAACCCGACCGCGAACGTGGCGCCCAGTGCCATGTACACACTGCGCTTCAGCGAGCCCATGGACCCGGTCACGGTGACCGCCTTTGACGCGTTCACTCTGACCCGGGAAGCCGCCCCGAGTGCGAGCTACGAATACGTCGTCGGCACCGTGAACGCATCACAGGATGTACAGCAGTTCACGTTCCTTCCAGACATGCCCCTGGCACACACATCGGGGCTATCGGAGGACTACTTCATCACGGTTCTCGACGACCAGGGCACCGTGCCCGGTCCGACGGATTTGGCCGGCAATGACCTGAGCGTGGCCCTGCCCCAGATAACGCTCACCTTGGATCCGACTGCCGGGCCGCAGAACAATGGTGGCCGCGTGTCGCGCTTCTCGTCCTGGGATGAGGAGGCGCCCAAGGGCAACTCCGCCAATGCGCCCATTCCTGAGTGGGCGGGCCAGATCTCATTCAATTTCAACTCCGTGTCAGGCGCCGGGCGCGAGACGATTGAGCCGCGGGCCGTCTCACGCTTCCAGGGCATGGCAGATCGTCAAAACATGATGATCCAGCCCATGAGCTCGACGGCCTTTGCCCCCAACTTCGTCCAGTCACCCCTGTCGAACTTGGGCTCCAAGACCCAATTCGCGTGGCGCTTCATGGACCTGGGCTTCGAGTTGTACGACGTCTTCCTCACACAGGGAGCGCCCATGGCCAATCAGTACTTCGCCAACTACAACTTGGACGTCGAGGGACTCAACTGGTCTCCCGTTGGTTCCCAAGTGTTGGTCGACAACTTCCCAGGCTTCGAAATCCGACTCAGCCACGGGTTGTTCACTCCGGACGAGTACTTGATCCCCCCGCCCGTCAATCTGCCCGCATGGCCGACGACGGGCATCACGGACATCTTTGACAACAACCTGCTCGATGCTACCGACGATCCGCAGCGCATCGTGCACCCGAAGAACTTGGGCTACACCCTGAACCCGGGTGACATGTACCAGGCGACAGCGACCCTGCCCCTGATGCCCTTCCCCCTCAACCGCGGCGGGGATCCGAGCCAATTCAAGTACTTCACCTACCGTGACACATCCGTCACCTCCCGCGGAGGCCCCAACGGCTGGGGCATGTACCCGTGGCAGTGGCACAACCTGAAGGGCCTCGCGGTGCCCTACACCTTGTGCGCAGGCACTCCGCCCCCCCCGGCGCAGCTGCCCTACCCCTACTACCTCCCGGACAACGTGCAGTCCATTGGCCTGCCCCTGCTGATGGAATTCCGCTGTTGGCAATCCCCGGGAGCCAATGGTGGCAACCGATTCGACACGTCCCAAGCCATGACAGCCTCGACCAAGCCCTACTTCCGGGCCTTCTCAACGGGCGGAGTGGACCAGACTGGTCAGATCATCGTGGTGGACCCCAACAACGAGATCCGCGCCAATGGTGGATTCAACCCGGGTAGCGCGCCTCCCGGTGCCCCGTACTTCGGCTTGGATAACGAAGTGTACATCGGTGCCGTGGACTTCGTGGTTCGTGTCAGTCGAGCCGTGTCCATCTGGTTCCCGGCCACCGACCCGGACAACCCCGGCGGTGCCCCGTTCCTTGCCAATTTCGGCCAATACGTGCTGGAGCCCCCGATCAAGGACCAGCCCATCGGAACCAATATCCAAGCCTCCTTCCGCGGTGCGTTGACCGTGATCGCTGGCTCCGATCCGATCGAGGACGCCCTGACGTTGGACATCTACGGGGACCACTATCTGGAGACGGTCTCGGACTGTTTCCCCGATTCGTTGGAATACCCGGCCATCCAACACAACGACGACCCGTTGCAGTTGAACACTCAAATCGGGTTCTTCAACAACCAGGATCGTTCCTGGTATGACGACCCCTCGTTCATCGACGGATCCAGCTACTACCAGGTGAGGCTGACCTTCACCTCCAACACCCAGACGGGCCTGAGCCCTGAGCTGTCAGCATTTGCACTGACTTGGTCTCAGTGATCCCGTCTCGAAGGACTTGGTGAGGGGTTCGGCCATAGCTGGCCCCCCCACGCCAATCCACCGCTGCCGACTGCAGGCCTGCGCACCTCTCATGGCGGCCCATTCCCCAGGTTGATCCCTGAGGAGCGGGTCGCCTTGCGTTCGGTGCTAGATTCGGGCTAGAGGGTTGGCAACGAAGCCCAATGGTCCATCCATTGCGCCGCAGTTGCATCCTTGCTGAGCAGCAGACGGTAGCCGCGCCGACAGGGGCTGATCGCAACCCATTCGGCCCCAGGCGTCTGGGAATTCCAGTTGGAGTCCAAGATCAGTCCCGCATCCACCTCACTCAATGAAACGGCTTCAAGCACCTGGGCAGCAGCCATGGGCTGCCAAACGAGAGCCCTGCGCCCCGCACGGGCCGTGAGTCGCACGGCATCGCAGCCCGCTGAGTCTGGCTCCTGAAGCTGCAGCGTGGCCACCGCGACCACCCAGGGGGCCTGCCTGAAGCTGCTGCGTGGGGCGTTGCAACCTGTCGCTGCAAACCAGAGCAGGCATAGCCCAGCCCAGTGCGACAGGCCCCTCATCAAACGTCCAAGATGGACTTCTCGTCCGCCGCGGGTGAGGGGTTACTCCAGTGCTCCATTTCTGTGCGAGGAACTCTCGGCGGCAGCAAGACGATGCCGAGCCCGGCCAGCACAAAGGTGCCGATGAAGGCCAGCGAGCTCCACCAGGGGATCCAGCCGGCGGACAATTGGTCGCGCACGGCGGCCCAGTTCTCTGCGGGGACCGGAAGCAAGGTCACGTGCACGCACCACGCTAGGAGCAACACGGCGTAGATGGGCCAGTAGTTGCGCAGGAGTCGCAGCCGAATGGCCTGGGGAAGCGTGATCTTGTACTGCGGGCGGAACAGGTCCTCCGCCACAAGGTTGCCCCACAGCGCCTCAGGACTGTCCAGGTTGCGCCGCAGCACGGGCCCGTAGAAGTTCTCCTCGATCATTCGCACTCGCGAGCGCCACACATCCGCGAGCCGGAAGCGGCGGGCTTCGAAAGTGAGAAAGGCAGATACGAGGGCCATGCCCGCAAGCAGGGTCCAGTGACTGTGCTGTCCCTCACCAAACGAAAAGGAAAGTAGACCCGCCGTGGTTAGAAATGCCCAGTTGGTGGTGTTGTCCAGCCGGATACGCCAGGCGTTGGCCCGATACAATTCACCACGATACAGGTGCACGATGGCGGAGATGTATTCCGGCCGAGTCAGCGGCTCTGATTCCAGGTCCACCGTCAAGTTTGCCGGTTTCCCTGGCCCCGCCGGGGAGTTGAGCTCCGCCCCTTCACTCGCCCTGACGCCTTTGTTGCCTTCCCCGCCGAACATAGAATCAGCCTAGCACCCGGCCCACCTGAAGCCCATGCACGCAGCGCCCTTTTGCATGTGTCCTCGCTCAAACGACCCCACAACCCAACGCGTTCTGGCAACCGTTGACTCCATCCCGAAGGGCCGCGTCGCCACCTACGGGCAAGTGGCGCGAGAAGCAGGACTGCCCGGCAGGGCGCGCCTCGTGGGCCGCATCTTGGGGGAACTGGCCAAGGGTTCCGGGCTTCCGTGGCATCGAGTCCTTCGGGCCGGGGGGATCCTGAGCTCGCTCCCTGGAGCCGGCGCGCTGACCCAGCGTGCAAAGCTCGAAGCCGAGGGAGTCGAATTCGATCGGGCAGGCCGAGTGCACCTGCCCGCCTGCGCATGGGATCCAGAGGGGCCGGCACGCGGTCCTGCCGAGGTCACGTGAGCCAGCCGGGCCGAGGCCGCTCCCCCAGAGAGACGTGAACTGACTGGGTTGGGTGTGCATCCGTTCCGGGAATTGCCCCCAGCTTCAATGAAAAGGGGCTGTCGGCCTGCAGGCCCCCCTCCTCACGCATCGGGAGCCGACGGGTGGTCTCCAACGTCCACAGACGAGGCCAAAGGAAGGAATGCTGATTGTGGCTAGGCCCACGGAACCCAGTCAGTTGGAAAAAGAAGCCGCCCGGCGCCCATTGCTGGACACCGGGCGGGCGATTCGATTCCCACTACTGGGTTAGCTCACGAGGCTCTGGCTGACTCAGCGCAGGACGACGGGGCTGACCACTTGCGTTGTGCCACTGCTGGCTGCCTCGATGGCGGGCAGGGGCAGGGTAGGAATCTGGTTGTAGCCGATTTCTTCGACCGACTCCTCTTGGCGCAGTTCGTCGCGGGCACGGTCCACATAGTCGACCTGCTCGGATTGGCTGGCAAGAACATCCAGCTCGGCCTCCTGGCGCGTCAGGATCTGGTCCAACTTGCCAGTCACCTGGTCCAGGCTGACGACGTCGTAGTTGGTGCACTCGTCAAGCGTGCGCTTGCGCTCGGCCAGCATCTCGATCAGGCGTTCATTGCGCTGGATTGAGTCCACTTGGCGGTTGAGGGCAAACAACTGGGCCTGGAACTGGACCTGCTCGGTCTCGAGCTGGTTCAGGACCTCAGTGAAACGACCCATCTGCTGCTCGAGATAGTCCAGGCTGCGCACTGCATCTTGAGCACGCGCAGCGTGAGCGCTGCGGGTGTTCTTGATTTGACGCACTTTGGCATCTGCACGCTCGAGCGTGTAGTCACCGTCCGGGAAGCGCAGACTCACGAGCCGGAATCCACCGTGGGACTTAGCCGACTGGGCGCGCGCCACGGCATGCGCCTCCTCAAGGGAGGGGATCAGCACGGCCAGATCCTCGTCGGCCAAGGCGACCACACGCGAGGAAATCGCCTGCTCGCGTTGCAGCTGACGGGCCTGGCTTTGAAGCTCGGCCATATCGGAACGAACATCGCTGATGCGCTTGGGGTAGGTGCGCTCCAGCTCGCGCAACTGATTGCGCAGGGCGATCGGATCGTCGATGTGACTATCGATGATATTGGTCACCCGTGAGTGAACCCCTTGAATCAAGGCCTTGCTGCGTTCGGGACCACCCACGACGGCGAGTCCAGCAGCAACCACTCCCAGCCCCAGGCCAGCGATCAGGGTTGTCTTGAAAAACTTCTTGCAGAGGGCAAACATCTGTACTCCTTCAATGAGAATCGTCGCACCCGATGAGCGCACGCCCCCGAGCCCACCCTGTGGGCCCTGACCGGGACGAAGCCTGGGTACGTGAACTTGATGGGATTCCCAACTTGGGCATTTCAGCCAAGCTCAGAGTTGCGAGGAGTCCACAATCAGCGAGAATGAGAGACGGCCTCTGGCGTAGGTAACCCACCTGCCCCTGGCCCTGCCACCCCAGATCCCCTTGAACGACATCACGACTCAGTTCATCTCACGCCTCCGGGCGCGGGACAATGACGCCTGGTTTGAACTCTGGGAGGCCTTTGGGCCCATTCTGGGTGCCCAGCTATCCCGCTGGGGCCGGGGTCGCATCGGGCGCGAGACGGTTCAGGACCTGTCACAGGAGACGATGGCGGCCCTGGCCGGTGCGATCGACCGCCACGACCCCAATCGTGGCGCCCGCTTCTCCACCTGGCTGCTGGCCATCGCGCGCTACACACTCGGGGACGAACTGGACCGGCGGTCGGCCCAAAAGCGGGGCGAAGGGCGCCGCACCCAGTCTCTGGATGCCGCCCACAGCCATGCCAGCGCCGGGCTAACCCCCAGTGCCATCTACGAGCAAGAGGTGTTCGACGCCAAGGTCGAAGCCGCACTGAGGGAGGTGGAGCGCGAGGTGCCCTTCCTGGAGTTCGAGGTGTTTCGACTGCGCATCCTGGAATGTCGCAGCGGCAAGGAAGTGGCTGAGAGCCTGGGCACCTCCCAGCCCACAGTCAGCAGAAAACTGGCCAGCGTGAGAGAGGTCTTGAAGGAGCGACTGAGGCAAACGGTGGCGCGCTTCAGCTTCACCGAAGAGGAAATCGAGGAGTTGGAACGAAATGGGCTCGGAGACAATCCCAATCAAAAGGAGGATCGCTCGTTCGAAGACTCACTGGCGGAAATCTACCACCGCATAGCTCAGCGCCGCGTGTCTTTGGGCTTTGAAAGCGAGCTGCCTTCGAATCCGCACTAGTTGCTACTCCCTGAATCACGATAGCCCAACACCATGATCGCCTTCAGCATCGGAGCCCTAGGAGTCCTACTCAAGGTCCTCGTCACCCTGGCCCTTCCGCTGCTCCTGATCATCGTGGCTGTGCGCGTTGTCGTCTCGATCATTGGCCTGGTATTCCGTGTCCTCCGGCGCGGTGGCGGCTTCATTGGGCTGGAGCTCAGGGAATTGATGCATACAGTTGCCGCGTTCGTCACGGCCAGCGTTACGGGGGTCCTGGCCCTGTGCAACGGCCTCATCTGGCGCATCCCGACCATGCGCCACTACGGCCGAGCCCTACAAGGGGAGTTGGCCTCCGGCGCGGGGAGCCTCTATCGGTTGTGCTTTGGTCATCCGGCACGCCTCGTGGGATTGGATAACTTCGCCCAGGACCTTGAACGCCGAGTCCCGGAGCTGATTCGCAACCCGCTTGCAGCCAGCCGCTCAACGACTGGCAGCGAATCGTTTCCGGGTTACCGCATCGTCGGGACCATTCCCGCCGGCGGCAGTGGTGCGCGTCTGTACCTGGCCGTCCCGCTTGAAGAGACCACCCGCCGTTGGGCCTCCGCCGGCTTGACGAATCCGGGGCAAGTGGTGATCAAGTCTTTCACCCTCGAACAGGGTTCGACCGTGCCCCAAATCGTGCGCGAATCCAAGGCACTTGAAGCGGCGCGCCGCTTGGGCCGTGTGCTGGACCACCACCTGGCTTCCAGCTCGTTTTGGTACGCCATGCCGTTCGTTCCCGGTGAAAACCTAGACGTTGTTGTGCGCCGCATGCACGCCCGCTGTGGCGACGAGGGCCTCGACCGCCAGGCCATGGCGCGCGTCATGGGTTACGCCCGGGACATGCTCGCCACCCTTCACGAATTCCACGACGGCGGCTTGTGGCACAAAGACATCAAGCCCTCCAACTTGATCGTGTCCTCGGACCGCGTGCACTTGGTCGACCTGGGATTGGTCACGCCGCTCGCGTCGGCCATGACGTTGACGACCCACGGGACGGAGTACTACAGAGATCCCGAGCTTGTGCGCCTCGCCATGAAGGGCGTTCGGGTGCATGAGGTCAACGGGGCCAAGTTCGACCTCTACAGCGCCGGCGCCGTGATCTACTCGATGGTCGAAGACGGCTTCCCTGCCCAAGGAAGCCTATCCTCCATCCGGAAGACTTGCCCGGAGGCGCTGGCATGGATCGTGCGCCGCTCAATGGCCGATGTGGATCGCCGCTACGAGAGTGCCCTGGAAATGGCAACGGACCTGGACGTGCTGCTCGCTGCAGCTGACCCCTTCACCGTCAAGCCGGCGGACCTGCCCTCCATGAACGGGGAGTCCAGCGCCGCGGGCGCCGGTGGCGGAGCCCAATGGCTCGGTGCCGCGCCCCAACCGCACTCTTCGGTCGCGCCGCCCCCTTCTCCTTTCAGCACGCACAGGAAAGCGCGCTTCGCATCACGCAAGAACGGCAGCCGAAAGGGATTCAGGGTCATTCGGGCGGGGCTCGTTGCGGCAGTCATGCTGGGACTCCTGTCCATGCTCGGGGCAACCATGGCCCTCCGATCACAGTCTTCCCACTCCGCGCACGCTGGAGTGATCACGGTCTCGGACAGTGGCTCCCAGCGCGGATCGGGTCGGACGGTACGCATCCTTGCGCCCTCGTCTCCAAAGCCCGTCGCCACGCGGAAAGAGCGCTCCACCAAGTCTCGCCTCGCATCCCTACGTGAGGACATCAAGCGCGCGTTGAGTCTGCCCCCCGACAAGCCCATGCTGTTTCTGGTCGGCGCGGGGGTCGACTCGACCGCTCCGCAGGTCGGCCAGGTGGCCCGCGAACTCCGAGAAGCCGGGATCCGGATCACGGGTCAACCAGGAGACACCGATGAGGACTCCATCGAGTGGCTGGCGCAGGCACGCCTGGCCGTAGAACTTGGAGAGCCCAGTGACCCGAAAGCCAGGGAAAGGGTGCGGGAGTTCCTCAACTCTGAGGGGCGGGACTTGATGGGAGTGGTTTGGTTCACGCCTGGAGATCGGCGCGGTGAAGTCATTCACCAGGTCTTGTTGTCCGATCGCTAGTTCCCGGGCAACGCTCCGGGCAGCGCGGGAACTTCCACCCACCAGGCCCGCTCTGATTCCAAGACGCCCTGCTCGTCCTTGAGAACCCAAGGCCAGCGATCGCCGCGCACCTTGGTCGTGTCCTTGGCTCGGCAAATGAGCCGATAACGGCCAGGGCCCAAGTCGCGTGACTTCAGGATCAGGGTATGCCAACCGCCGCGCTTGGGCTTGGCACCTTCACTGAGCGGCTTCTCCTCTAGCTCCGCCAGGCGCCCACGATCCGCCCGCGTGCCCCGCCGTCCTCCGTAGCGCCCGTCCTTGCTGCGTCCCACTGGCCCCTGCGGAGTCTGAGCCTCGGGCAACAGGTACCACTTGACCTCCAAGCGGTGGCTCGCCGGCTCCATGACCTGCACGCGGAAGGTCAGATTCTCCTCGCCTAGGACGAGCGACTGACTTGCAGAGCGGGCATGGGCTTCAGGCTCACAGGTCTCGATAGGATCCACCAAGCGATAGATATCGAGCACGGCTTCCTCCCTGCACGGGAGACAAAAGAATTCTCCCGTGTCCATCACACAGCCGCCCGGTGTTGGTTTCCAGGCGTCACGAGCCTGGCCCGCTGCGCCCTCGTAGACCCCGATTCCCGGCACTCCCGCCTCGATCCAATGCGCCCAAGCCACGGCTTGCTCATCATCGGTATTGGAGACATTGACGGCGTTGCGCACACTGCCCCGCTTGTGGGTCTCTGTGACGTATTCGTCACCCAGGCCAAAGAACGAGTGCCCGAATTCGTGCACGACGGTCTTGACGCTCTGACCACCGATCGTCGCGATCCCCCCACCTCCGGTCCCCAATACTCCCAATCGAACAAACACGATGGCCTGCCCGTCGTGTCCAGGGATCTCAGAAAGCATCTCGCGCACGAGCCCTGCCTCGATGCCCACATGACCGGCGTAGGTGGAGAGAGTCTTGCCCCCCAGCGCCGTGTCGTATTCCCGCCCGAATCCGTCTACACCATCCTCGGCACTCACAATGTTGGCGCGCACAAAGTTGAAGTAGTTCGCGTATTCGGCCAGCGTATTCTGGCGCAGCATGAACTTGGGCACGTCCTGGGCGAGCTTGTCGAAACTCCGTTGCTTGTCCAGCGTGTAACCCTCGCCCATGATGACCACGTCAACGCGGTTGCTCGAATCTCCTGTACGCAGGATATCCGTGGCACCGAGGAATCCGCTCGGGCGAGTGCGACGCTCCGCGGCCCCGGCGACAGCACTATCCGGATAGCGCTCGGCGACCTTCGCAAACGCGCGCCGAGCCAGGGGGTACTTGCCCTTGTCATACAGCTTGACCGCCTCGTCAAAAGCCTCCTGCGCCTCATCCGGCCCATCCTGGACTGCAAGCGCCCGGGCAGCAGGGCACAGGGTCAGGGCGCCCAAGGCCCCAATGATCAGACACCGGTTCGCTGGCCTATTTACTATTTGTCGAAGAGGGCTCTGCATGCCCCCAGCCTAGGGAAACTACAGCCCAGCCGGTGTCACGCCCTGCGCTTTAACGTCCGTCCAACATGGATTGCAGGCGATCAAGCCCCATCACCATGTTGTCCATGGGTGGTCCGAACGAGAATCGCATCCAGTGCTTGAACGGCGATTCCCCTTGGCGCTCCTTGAGTGGGTCCACGTCGAAGAATTCGCCGGGAACGGTCATGACCTTGCGCTGCAGAGCGCGTTCGAAGAAGCCCGTCCCATCGTTGAAGGGCGCGGGCAAGCCCGAAAGGTCGCCCCAGGCATAGAAGGTGCTCGTCGGTTCCTTGGCGAACCGCACTCCCATTTCCTTCAGCCGAGACACCATGACATTGCGTTTGGCGCAGAACACCTCACGCAGCGCACGTGTCTCTTGGTCGGCTCGGGAGGGATCCAGTGCTGTGAGCGCCGCCCTCTGAGCCACGCGCGATGGGCCTCCGTCGATAGCGCTACCCGTGCGCGCCATCGCTTCGATCATGTCTGCCGGACCTAGCGTCCACCCCACCCGCCACCCTGGGTAGCGGTGGTTCTTGGTAAGCCCATCAAAGATCAAGACGGGATCTCGGTTCACGTCTTCCACATGAGCCGCACAACTGACCGGTCCTGCACCGGGGGTGCAGGGCAAGCCAAGGCCAGGGCTTTCATAGATGAAATGACTGTAGAACTCATCCGATATCAGCGTTAGCGACCGTGCCCTGGCCAGCTTGACAAGATCTGCCAGAGCGTCCCCCGCGAGCACTTGACCTGTGGGATTGGTGGGGTTCGAAAAGAGGTAGGACTTGATCTGCTGCACGTCCACGGCCTGCTCAACCTGGGCGGCGTTGACTAGGAATCCGTCCTTTTCCTGCCCCCAGATGGGCACCGGCTCCAGACGACCCACATGGGTCGCAAGCATGTCCTCATAGGCCGTGTAATCCGGCAACTGGTAACCCACCTTGCCGGCATCCAAGGCGGCCATGAGCCGTGTTAGAGCGAGGCGCCCGCCGCTGGCCACGGCGACGTTTTCCGGTCTGTACTGGGATGACTGCCCGGGTCTGTAGAGACGGTTGGCGTAGGCCGCAACCGCCTCGCGCAACTCATCCGTTCCTTCCAGCGGGCCATAGGCGCAGTCGCTGGGGTCCATCTCGCAGTTCAGGATGCGAGGCGGGGCGGCTTCCATCTCGCCCACTTCCGGTTGTCCCTGGCCGAGATTGCACCACTCGGGATGCCCATTGCGAAAGCCGAGCTTGACGGCCTCCGCCACGACGTAGATCACGCCCATGTAGGGCACTTGGCGCAGCGCGCCTAGGGAAGCTGTGGGTCGAATAGCAGGAGGATTAGAAAGTGATGTCATCGACTGGGTTGCAGTGGCCGCGAGCATAGCGCAATCGCCAACCTCGGGTGCCCGGCTTCCGGCGAACTACTTGCTGGCCGGCTCACCAGCCGAGGTGTCGGCCGAGGCTGCGCAGATCGGGCAAGACCCAATCGGGCCGACCGTCGGACAGCGCTTGGAGGACGCTCGTACCCCCCGGGTTCAAGATACAGACCCCCATGCCTGCAGCCCGGGCCCCCACGCCGTCCAATTCTTCTCTGTCCCCCACAAAGAGCACCTCCCCGGGCGCAACGCCCCACTCCGTGCAGGCTCGGATGAACCCAGCAGCGTGGGGCTTGAACGCGTTGATGCCCGGATCCGTAGCCGCCAACTCCAAGCCCACGAGGTCGCGTATGCCTAGGGCCTCTAGCTTGGCGCCCGGGGAATAGTCCGAGAAGACGCCCAGTCGCATTCCCTCTGCCCCTGCGGCGCATAGAAAGGGCCTCAGCTCAGGGCAGTGCAGGGCTTCCAAATGCTTGAGTGGCCGCTCGTGCATCCACTCGTGCACGGTAGCGCGCAGATCGGAGGCAGCCACTCCCAAGGCCCGTGCCGGCTCGCTGTATTGCAGGTCTTCCAACGACTCAGCGGATTGCCCCACGGCTCTCAGCTCCTCGCGCATGGATCGAAACACGCGCAAGTGGCGTATCGTCCGCAGACCGCGCTGCGGAGCGCCCCGCAGGGTGCTCAAAATCAGTCCCCTCAAGAGCTCGAGGGCCATGCGCCGCCGCACGCTTCTCAGTGGATACAACGTCCCGTCGAGATCGAACAGGAGCGCTCGAGGGGTCCAAGTCGGGTGAGGCTCCGTCACGCGACGGCACCCCTAGGGGACACCTGGGCCGGGTCCTGGCGCCGAAACCACAACCACGCGTAGAGCGGGTGTATGACGCTGGAGAAGAAGAACAGGGTCAGGGCGATGCCGGGTCCCAGCTTCGGGTAGAAGTGTCCCAAGACCGCCAGTGCGGTCAGGTGCAGGGCGAACTGCAGCGCCCCCAGAACAATGGCCACCCTCAAGTTGTCCGTCACGAGATAGAAGGTGTCGTTGGCCACTGAGAACGAGACCACCATGACTCCGGGCGCCAAGATGAGAAACAGCGTCCAAACGGGCTCACGGAAGTCCGAGGGGAAGATCTGCACGAGGTAGGGCACCAGGGGCGCGATCAAGAGCACACCTGTCGTGACGAGAGCCCCGCTCCCCAAGGTGGCTTTCCAGTAGGCCCTGCGCAAACCCTTCAGATCCTTCAGACCTACCAGAGCACTGAAATGAGGTAGGGCGGTTCGATTGATGCCCTGCATGAGTGTGCGCACGGCGTCCACGATGCGCTGAGCCAAGCGCATGTACGCCACCCAGCGAGTGTTACCCACTGCACCGAGGACCATCGTCGGCAAGATGTTGACCCCCAGAGCGTGCATGTTCTGGGTGGCACCCAGCCGCAGACCCAAGCGCAGTCCGTAGAAAAGGGGAGCCTCCTTGAGGCGGCCGAGCACGGTTCGCAGGCTCGGCAGGGGCTTGTCACTTCCTCGGGTCTCTCGGACATAAGCGTCCACGGCCAGGATGGACCCGACACAGGATGCGAGCAGCATCCCGATGGCTGGCCCCAGCGCATCGCGCGTGATAGCGGCGCCGGCAATGACTAGGAAGACGCGCACGCACTCTTGACCATTCTCCACCTTGGCCAAAACCAACATGCGGCGCGTTCCTTGGAAGGCGGCACAACATGCGGAGCGGGGCAGTTCAAGCAGTGGAGTGAGGGCGATCAGGGCAGCCACCCAGCCGACCCGCGAGCTGCCATACACCTGCTCAGCGATCCAGGGCAGGGTCAAGGCCGCCAAGAGAGCAAAGGCCGTCCCCATCCAAAGCAAGGCCTTGACCAGGTAGGCGGTCCAAAAAGCCACCTTGTAGTCGTTGTTTCGCGCGGCCGCGGCGGCCAACTGACTCGTCGCCACCGGATACAAGCCGAGATTCACGGAGAACCAAAGGAATGAGTAGGTCGCGATGGCCAGGTAGAACTCCCCCTGTTGCAGGGAGCCCAAGACGTGAGCCAAGGCCAAGGCGCAAGCCAGACCGCCAACGCTGTTGACCATCGAGGCCACCTGCAGGGTCGCGGAGTCCCGGACAAATCGACTGCCGACGAGTCGTTCAGCGAGGCGCTTCATGCTCACGGCTCCGGAATCGGATACTCGCTCGGAAACAACAGGATGTCGTCGATTTTCTCCATCTGCGAGAGGTCGACCTCCCGGTACCCGACACGTTGCAGTTCTTGGAGCGTCGTTTGCTGCAGGTCCCAATGGGGGTGATAGAACTCTGCCAAGAGCTCGGCGAGAATGACCGGCTTGCTCTTCTGAGTCGCGAGCCAAGCCACCATCCCGGCGAGCACCGCATGGTCGTGCCCCTCCGCGTCAGTCTTGATGAAGGACACGTCCTCAATCCCCAGGCGCTGCGCAACCTCACTGAACACCTCGATCGAGACCTGCTCCTCATCGTAGGGTGTCTCGCTCTTGAGCTGGGCTAACTCACTGCGATCAAAGAACAGCTCGCGGACGATCGTATTGCCTCCGAAATTGTGGCGCGGCTTGAAGATCGTTGCGTCGCCGGCCTGCGCCCCCAGGCCGGAGTGAATCACCTGCACACGCGGATTGCCCTCGAAGCGCTGCAAGCAACGTTCGTGGTAGCGCTGCACGGGCTCAAACAAGATGGCTTCGCAGTTTGGGCGCTCCTGCAAGATGCTCTCGGTGAACAGGCCCACATTCGCTCCAACATCCACGAAACGGGATCCATCGGGAATGAAAGGCAGCACGCGCTGCACATCCGCAACGACCCGCGGCCGGTGGTGCTCAGCCCATTCGTCTAGGGTGAGCGGTTTGGGGTCCCGCAGCCGACCGAGAGACTTCAGGAGGCGGGTGACAGTGCGGGAGAGCATTGATGGGCGGGGGCACAAGGGGGTGCAAGAAGAGTATCGGATGGCCGAGGGGTCTCCCCCTAACTTTTCGTCATCCGCCAACTCGTTCGTGAGCACTTGCTGGCCGCCCTGCCCGCGGCTTCACGAGCCTGTTCGCTACGGAGATCGATGGCCCTCGTCCAATGTGCGTGCCAAGGCAATCATGGCGAAGGCCGTACCGTAGGGCTTGTGATAGCTGTAGAGCGGGTAGTCCCAGAACGACCCGTCGGGCTGCGCACAGGCGAGTACAGCTTGGGCGAGGCCCGCTGCGTGCCGCTGACGCAGCCCAGGCGGGCACAGTTCCAACATGTAAGCGGCGTAGGCATGCCCGTACAGATAGAAGTAGCCCGAGATCTGACACCAGGATTCGTGGGGAATGGGCCGTCGCAACCCGGCTCGCTGCAGCCCCCCATGGCGTACGAGCAAGTCGGCCAGGGCACGGTTGCGGTCAGAATCCGAGACCTCCTGACCATGAAGTAGCCGTGCGTACTGACACGCGGGAGTCCTGCACGCTGCACCGGCCGCGCCATTGATAAGCGCTTGGGGTGCGCGGCTCCAACGTTCACCATAGCTGTAGGGACCGTCAGGCGTGCGGCAACGCTGCAAACTGGCGAGCGCTTTTTGGAGCATGTCGTCGGGCACCGTCACGCCTTGGGCCTGAACGCGAGACAACCCCACGAGAATTGTCGCCGTCGTGAAACTCATGGAACTGGCCGCTGGCGGATGGGTCCGGTAGCCCTGCAAGGAGAGATACCCCCAGCCACCGTCAACCGATTGATAGCCCTGCAAGCGAGCAATGAGCTGGTCGCAAGCCTCACGCACTTCTGCCTGCCGGGCCGGAGCAACCGCCTCTCGAAGGCAGGCACCCAAACCCTGTAGGGCATAACCGAAAGCCCAGACGTTGTAGTGCTCGATGCCGCTCTGTCGGCGGACTGCGTAGTGCTCAAGGAGATGCGACAGTCCGCGCTCGAGGGCAACCTGCTTGGGCTCACCGCCGAAGGGAGAATCGAGCAGGGCACACAGGACCAAGCCCGTCGTTGCGACCCGGAAGGCATCCTGCGAACCCGGCGCACTGGCAAGGACCTCATTCGGCCGGGGTGAGTGGTGAGAGCCCCATGCGCCGCTCTTCAGCTGATTCTCCAGCAACCAGCGTGTGCCATGCTCCAGAGCCACCCGCGCCCGCTCAGCACTGGTGCGGTTGGGCACCTCAGTTCGCTGCTGAGCCCAACACGGCCAGATCGCACACAGCGCCAGGGTTCGGACGAGCCAAACCGCGTGCCGATTGAGAAGGGGATATCCCATGCTGAGTCCAGCAACCTGCCAGAGGCCTAGGGCGTCTCCCTGAGCAGCACTCGGTCGCCAGCTTCCAACCCGTTGATCACCAGTACCCCCTCGGCGTGTGCATCCCCAAGCTCCACGTCACGTCGGACGAACTCATCTCCCCCATCAGCTCGCGACCTCACGAGGAAGCACCACGGACCGCCTCCGTCGACGTGTACTGCCCGGGCAGGTAGGAGCAGGGCGCCTTCGAGAACGACCCGCCCTAGGACAACTTGCGCTCGTGTCCCAACGATCACGCCCACCCAAGGGTCAGGGAAGGTCAGGCGCGCTCGGAAGTCACCAGCCGGACTCGGGTAGGCGTCCACCGTCAACGTCCCTTCGCGCGCCGTGGTGGCCATGGCGGGTCGCGCCGTAGCGGTCTGCGCGCTGCGTGCTGCGTTCAGCTGCTCGGCTGGCAACGAGAGGGCCACGCCTACGCGGTCAGCGGGAACTACCAGGAATGCAGGCGTCCCGGCGGGCAAGCGATCCCCACTGCGGTAGTTGGGGCGATCGACTCCTCGCTCCCAAACCCGAATGCCTCCATGCAGCACGACTCCAGCTGCGGGGCTGAAGAGAACCAGGCCTGACTCCACCCGCTGAGCCAGTTCAAAATCGGCACGGGCCCGCGCGAGCAACCGTTCGGCATCCGCAAGCTGTGCCGCCTGCTCGACCCCAGCCAACTTGTGGTCCAGATTCAGCTTGTCAAGCTGGCGTTGGGCCGCGGCGATGCCGAGTTCCATCAGACGCGTTTCACGCGGGTGCTGTAGAACATCCGCATGGGCTCGTTCGTCTTTGTTCAGCTCCAGCTGGCTAACCGCAGCGGCGAGGCCCCGCCGAGCCCGGCTCAGAACGATCTGTTCAACGGCGTCCACGAGTTCATCCTGCGAATACATGGCCTCCAGCTGTGCAAGCTCGTCGCGCTGGTCGTCCACCGCCGCTTGTAGACGCTGCTCAGTCAGTAACTCAGCACGCTTGCGCAGTTCGGTGGCCACCTCTAGGTGCGCCTTGAGACTCGTGCGCTTGTACTGCAAGTCTTCCTCCGCCAAGGCCAAGTTTGCCGCCCGTGCCTGCTGTTCGAATGCGCCCCTCGCTTGCGCCGCGCTCAATGCGCGCTCGGCACGCTGCGTGGCGAGCTGTGAGGCCTCACGCCGCTCGACGGCCGACTCGGACTTCAAGCTGGCGATGCGGTCGCCCTTATTCACGGGGCTCCCGTGGGGCAGGACCTGAGCCAAGACAAACTCTGAAGGGTTCTGGGTCGCGGGGACAGTGAGCTGCTCGCCCCCAATGGGGACGACAACGCCCTGCAGTTCAAAGCTAGCGACGACATCGCGACGCTCAAGGGTCACGATGTCCGCCGGCGCTGTCACAGGGGGTTGGGTGACGGCAGCCGACCCGGGCTGTGTGACGGGTTGGGCCGGACCCTCGGGGCGCAGCACGCTGGCGACGGCTACAACGGGAATCGAAAGCAAGAGAATGACGGGACGCATGCCGACCTGAGGTTGGAGATGAAAACATCCATCCTAATAAGCGTTCCTAGCCGAGGCCCAGTTTCTCACTCCTGCGGCCCGGATCCGCCCCAGCCGAGCCGCACGGGGGGGCAATCCCAATCCGGGACCCCCGGGAGCGTGGTTTTGACCCCAGTAGCGCCGCTTCAATAGCCGATAATAGAGAGACGAGCAACTCTTCCGCTTGCGGTAGATTTGCATGCCTAGTACCTTTGCCTAGCCCCTTTCCGGCTTGATTTGGCCGGATTCGAGCCCCTCCCACGGGATTCCCCATTCCCCGCGGCTCCCTATGAAGACACTCCTGCTGCACGCCCCCGGCGACTCCCCCTGCGACTCCCCTTGGATGGGAGTCCCGGCCCTGGTTGCACACCTGAAGAAACTGGGCTTTGAGCACACCCACCAGAGGGACCTGGACCTCGACCTCTACCACCACTCCTTGGATCCGCGTACGCACGCGCGCATCTGCAAGATCATCTCCGAGGGGGGCAAGCAGCCCGTGGACCAGGCGAGCTTCAAACTGCGCTTCTTCGTGCGCTGGTTCGCGGCTCCCGTCACCCGCCTCCTGACACGCTGGACTCTTCGAGACCAGAAATTCTTCACGCGCTTCCGGGAAGCGACATCCATTGAGCAGCAATTCCCTGAAAAGGGGGTCGTGCGCTACCGCAAGACTCTTCAGCGCGTGCTCAAGCTGATGGGGATCTTCTACTACCCCTACCTCTCCTACCCCAAGTTCTTTACCAAGTTCGAAGAGCGCAACTTCTACGCTGTTCACCTGCGCCTGGGTTACGCCCTACGCCAGACGATGGAACTGGGTCGACGGGCGCTGGAAGATTTCTACGAGCAGACGGTCCTGCCCCAGGTCCAGCGCGAAGACTATGACGTCATCGGGATTTCCGTCTCCGTCTCGCGCCAACTCGAGCCTGCGCTGGTCTTGGCTGATTTCCTCCGCAAGCACGGCATTGGAGCCAAGCTCGTCTTGGGCGGCAGCTACGTTTCAGACACCTTTGATGCAGGCTGGCTTGAGGACTCTGTACTCGAGAAGGTCGACTACGTCATTCGCTACGAAGGGGAGGAAGCTCTGCCTCTGCTTATGGAAGCCCTGCGCGACGATACGAGCACCGATGAAGTCCCCAACCTGCTGTACCTGGAGGATGGCGAGCGCATCACAAACAACCGTACCTTCCTGAAGAACATGGATGCCCTGGAGGCACCCGACTACGACGACCTGGCGCTCGAGAAGTATCTCGACCGCCCGCTGCGCCTGCCCATCATGTCCAACCGCGGCTGCTACTGGGGTCGCTGCTCTTTCTGCTCGCACCACTTCACCTTGGGAACCGGCCGCATGCGAGCGCGCGATCCCGAATTGGTGCTGGAGGACATGCTCAACCTGCAAAACCGCTACGGCGCACGCAGCTTCTTCTTGACGGACGAGTCCATGCACCCGGATGACATCGTGACGCTCAGCGACCTCATCCTCGAGGGCGGGCACAAGGTCAATTGGTCGGGCATGATGCGCTTCGAAGACTGCATGGACGTGCCCTACCTGGAAAAGGTCAAGGCCGCGGGTTGTTACTCGATCATGTTCGGTCTCGAGTCCATCGCGCAGAACATCCAAGACATCATCCAGAAGGGCGTGAACACCGAATTGGTGTGGCGCGTCCTCGAAGACTGCAAGAAGGTCGGCATCAAGGTGCACCTCTTCATAATCCTGGGTACGCCTGGCGAAACCGAGGAGGACATGAAGGAGAACATCGACTTCTTGCTCAACAACGAGCACCTGTATGAGACGGTGCAGATTGCCACGTTCTTGTTGACGGCCAACTCCCCCATGCACACCAAGCCGCGCAAGTTTGGTATTTCCAATGTGACGACGATCTCGGGCCACGCCAGCATGGCCTACAGCGAGAACGCCTATGAGGTCGATCGCGGCCTGCAGCAAGATGAGATCCAACCCTACTTCGACAAGTTGGTCAGCCACCCGCTGATTCTGCGCAAGGACCTGTGGGGCGGACACGGATTCCGGATCTATCAGCCCGATGAGCCCGATACTCCCTGGTCCTACCCGGCAGAGGTGCGAGCAACCCTCGACGCCGCGGGCCTGGCCGATGAGGCTGGACACGTCTGCAAGGCAGGCGACGGCACCATCAATGAAGCGGAACTGAAAGGGCTAAGGGGCGCCGACCCCGCCGATCAGATCAATCGCCTTCCGGTTTCTCGCCCGAAGGACGAAAAGAATCCCAACGTTGCCTAGAAACGCGGCCTAGGCACATCCGGCCTCAACAGCGCGGCCTGCCCTGGGGGCCCGAATCGTCCCGGCCCCGGCTGGCCTAGGGCAAGTCGTCGCGGGCCGCATCCCACAAGCGACTGAGGCGATCCGCCCAGGACCCGGGAATCGATCGCAGACGCTGAATCTGGGCTTGAACTCCCTCAGCATCTTGGCGCCCGATCAGGATACGGCCCCACTCGAAGTTCGCGCGGCCGCTGCGGGGCTCCATCCGCAGGGCTCGCAACAGAGCCTCCTCCGCCGCCTGTGGGTTGCCTTGGCGTGAGTATACGACTCCCAATTCCAACCAGATTGCCGGGTTCAGTTCATTCAGGGCGCGCGCGCGTTCCAGATGGCGCAGGGCTTCACTCAACTCGCCCTCTTGCATACGCGCCTGAGCAAAACCCAGGTGCAATTCAGCTTCGCCAACGACAGCGGCATCCAGTTGTCCGAGGGCAAAGTTCGCGGCCAGTGTCGTTTGCCCCAGGTTGCGAACGGCGCCCTCCCACCAAGCGAGATTCTCCTCCGGGGCAGGGTGAAGAAACCTCCCCACGAATGGCAGCGCAGCCAGTCGACGGATCTGAGCATCGAGGGGAATGAGGGCTAAGTCCTGGAGCACAGTGCGCGGTGACACGCGACCGCGGTAGATCACTTGCAATCGCCCCCCCGGATCGACAAGAAAACTGGACGGCACGGGCAACCGCTCGGGTCGACTACCCGCGACGGAGGCCAGCGCGTCGAGCGCAGCCAGGGATCCTGGCAGGACCCAGCCAGCCTGCCCCGCTGCCGACGTGCGCCGCAGAGCAGCCTGGACGGCCTCGCGTTCGCCGGTTGGGTCCACACACAGCAGGACTGACTTCAATCCCACTTCATCGAACACGGCGCTAGCGGCAGCAAGATCGCTCAATTCGCCAATGCAAGGAGCACAGGTGTGAGACCAGAGAGTAATCAAGACCGGACGGCCTGTTCCGTTTGCACCGCCGGGAGTGATGCCCAAGAACTCCCCTGAAGTTCCGTCGAGCCCAATGACTTCCATCTTGGGCATGGGTGTAGGAATCGCCAGCGCCAAGCGAGTCGCCGAATCGGAATTTTGGACCCTGCCCACGGGCTCTGGATTCAACTCCAACTCGGGCAAGGAAGGCGGGGTCCAGCCCCGAGCCTGACCCGTGCCCTGTCGCAGTTGCCAGAACTGCCCCCTGGCCGGACTCCCGAACGACTCCCAGTCCCCGCCGGGCCAGAGAACGCGCACGTCACGGATCACGCCCGCACCCAGACCAAAATGCAACCAGGGCCCCGTCTGGGCCAAGTAGCCGGAGCCCGCACGTTGGCTACGAACCAGCACCTGGCGTGCCCCTCCCTCAAGGCGCACCTCCACACGCGCGCCGATGGCGCCACGATTGGCCTGAACTCCGTGGAGTCGCAGGGCGATGAAGTCCTTGGAGTTGGCCGTCTGGTTGACCATCAGCCTCAGCCTGGGTTCGTTGCGCGAAACGATCCACAAGTCCTGGTCACCATCCAGGTCCCAATCCACGGGGACCGCCGCCCGACCGTCTTGGTCGAGGTCCAGGCCCTGGATGAATGAAACGTCGGCAAAGCGCCCTGCGCCTTCTCTCCAGCCCCCGAGATTCTGATAGGCACAGTGTCGTTCATGACCACTCCAGGAGTGACCCGAGCGGATCCAACGCGATAGGTTCGACCAACCGGCGCGGTAGGCCTCGTCGTCCTGTCCGGGCTCGCTAGCGACCAGAGGAGAAAGCGACACGACCTGCCGCCAAAAGAAGCTTCACAAGTCTCCAGGTCCGCTGCCCGTCACAAAGCCATTGGGCACGAAGATATCGGGACGTCCGTCGTTGTCGTATTCCATGAATACACCGCCCCAAGCCCAGCGTCCCATCCCCACGCCCGCCTGTTCGGTAGCGTCCCGAAAGCCCTGGCCCGCCTGATTCAGGAATAGGCTGTTGCCGCGTGCGTGCCGCTGCAGGTCTGAACGTTGGGCGGCACTGGCTTGAGGCTGAAAATCCGCTTGGGACGCGACGCGCTGGCCCGCCGAGGAGAACATGTTGGAGACGTGCAGGTCCATCCAGCCATCGCCGTCCACATCTGCCCAGTCCACCCCCATCCCGGCCCCGACATCCGCGACACCCATGGCCTGGGCCACATCCACGAACACCCCCCCATCGTTGCGGTAGAGGTTGTTGCTCCCGAAGTCGTTGGCCACATACAGGTCGGGGTCGCCATCGATATCAAAATCCTCCCAGGCAGCCGCGAAACTAAACGCGTGGTTGCCGGCATCGAGCCCCATGGCAGAAGTCTGATCTTTGAAGGAAAACTCCCCATCATTGAGCAAGAGCAGATTGCGCTGGCCGTTTTGTGCCTCGTGGTAGGGAACGGGGAACGCCTGGCCGTCATAGGGGGAAAGGTAAGCGCAGGCGTAGAGGTCCAAGTCTCCGTCCAGATCCACGTCAGCTGCAGAGATGGAGGTGACCGAGACGGCCTCGTGGCGCGATCGGGCTCGGTACAAGCCCGCTCCACGGTTCTCCATGAAGATCAGTTCATCGCCGACGACGACGACCAAGTCGGGATCGCCGTCCCGATCGAGGTCCACCAACAACGCGCTGCTGGAGGGATCCAGAAGATCGACACCCGCCTGATGCGACACGTCGCGGTAGGTGCCATCGGGTTGTCGCAGTAGCAACCGATTGGGCAAGCCGCCCGGCTGACACAGGTAGATGTCTTCCAGGCCATCCTGGTTGACATCGGCCACGCACAAGCCGTGGTGGCCCAACACCCCCACGCCCAAGTAGGCGTCGATTTGCTCTCGCCACGAGTCGATGCCCGGACGCAATTGATCTCGGAGCATGTCCAGCGGGAGCACAGCCGCTGTTCGGTCTACAAACCCGATAGCACTGGCCGCGGTCCGTTCGTAGTCCTGAAGCTCAAACAGGGTGAGTTGCAGGCCTGACTCCGTAGAAGTCCAGGAACACTTGATGTGAGCTACCCAACCCGTTCGCCCAGCGCCCCCAGCCGCACGCACCTCCATACGCAGGGGCGTAGTCAAGGACTCCTGAGTCCCATGGGTCCCCAATATTTTGAAGTGCACGTCGAGGGACCCAGCGCCGAAACCCTCGCGCAGCGTCACCAATCCTGCGACCAGTGCATCTTGTCCCAGGGCCGCTGCCAGCTCGGACTGCGCACTGACTTCGTAGTCCACAGGCAAATCGCGCTCTGCGTCGGCACGCCGGGCGGGCAACCAACAGACACTCAGCAGGCTGTCCGATGCAATGGCTCGCAGGGAGGCCTCGTTGCCCTCACCCTCCAGGAAATGCGCGATCTCTTTCAGGGCACCATTCACATCCGCGGCCAGGTCCTCCCGCGTCCACCCGCCGGGCCTCGGCTCCAAGTGCCCCGCACTGGTCTGCACCGACAGCGGCAGGTCCTTGCCGGGCTGAAGGGGCACCTCGTCGCGGACATCGTCCTGGGCTCCTGGCAGGGCCAGGGCAGCCAGGGAAAGGACGACTGTCGATTGTAGAACGAGCACGTGAAGCCAAGAATACAGTTCGCGAGCGAGCCAGCGGGCCACGGCGGTCCACTGGGCTAGAATAGCCCTAGCTTATCGTTCTCTCGCAGAGCGGCCACACCTCCCATGGCCTCCATCCCTCCCCTTCCGATTCCGCGCATGCCCGCGCAGCAATCCGTACGTGGCGCCCAACATGGCTAGCCTAGACCGCAGCGCACGGCCTCTGGGCAGTTTGCGGGTCTCGGTCACGGACCGCTGCAACCTACGTTGCAGCTACTGCATGCCTGAGGACAACCAAACATGGTTGCCCAAGTCCCAAATCGCCAGCCTAGAGGAGCTCACCTCCTTGATCTCCGCAGCCACACTGGTGGGAGCAAGCAAGCTGCGCATCACCGGCGGTGAGCCCCTGTTGCGCCGTGGCCTGCCCACCCTGGTCGAAGCCCTCGCCAGCATGCCTGCTATCCGCGACTTGGCCATGACGACCAACGCGGTCCATCTCGCGGACCAGGCTGAGCCCCTGAAAGCGGCCGGACTCGATCGAATCACGGTCAGCATGGACAGCCTGCAGGCCAAGCGCTATGCGAAGGCTACACTGCGTGACTCCCACGCGGACCTTCTGAAGGGACTGGAAGCAGCTCAGCGTGCAGGCTTCTCGCCCATCAAGATCAATACAGTTGTGGTGCGGGGTAGCAACGAAGACGAGCTGGGGTCCTTGCTGAACTATGCAAGACAGCACGGACACCAAATTCGGTTTATCGAGTACATGGACGTTGGCGGTGCCCTGCAGTGGGATTCCAATCTCGTCGTACCGCGCACCGAGATCCTCGATCGCTTGGAATCCGAATTGGGGCCCATTCAGTCCCTGAGCAGCGAAGACAACGCACCCGCCAATCTCTACGCGCTCGATGACGGAACGCGCTTTGGGATCATCGCGTCGGTGACGAACCCGTTCTGCACTGCCTGCGATCGTGCTCGATTGACCGCAGACGGCCGGCTGTTCACGTGCCTGTACGCCGCTGAGGGGCTCGACTTATTGACTCCCCTCCGGGCAGGCGCGAACAGAGAGGAAATCGCCACACTCATTGACCGGCGCTGGGCGGATCGTGATGACCACGGCGCGGAGGACCGTCTGCAACAGCCTGACCGTGGCCCCCTTGCGGACAAGCAAGCCCTGCGCGATCAGCCCCACCTTGGCATGCACACCAAGGGCGGCTGAACTCACCCGTCAGTCGGAAATCCGCCGGCCATTGCGGTACAGACCCGTGCGCAAGTCGGTGTTGCCCTGGATGTCGAAGAATTCCCAGGATCCTTCACGCAATCCACGCACGTACTGACCGCGTTCCTTGATCTGGCCAGTGGAGAACCAGAGCACCCAGTTTCCCCCAAGCTGCCCATCGGAAAAGCTCTGCTGACTGCGTCGCGCACCGTTTGGGTGCCAGCCATTCCACACTCCTTCGCGCTTGCCATCTCGATAATCACCGTTGAGTACCAGTCCGCCAGACGGTGCCCAGAAGCTCCAGTTCCCGTCTCGCAAGTCGTTGCTGTAGTGCCCACTGCTGCGCGGCTCACCCCCTTCATAGGAAGTCTCCCAGAGCCCGGTACGCAGATCGTCGATGACCCAGCCCCGCACGAACCGCAGGGGGTCCAGGTGCTCCACGAGTTGTCCCGGCTCTCCCGCAGACCCTGTCGCAATCCGCGCCGACTGGGCGCCCCGCGTTCTTTGTGCGTCATCCGGGTCCGGCTGGGCCCCTTGCCGTTCTTCGGGCGAGTCACCCACACCATCCAGGCTGAGTGGAGCGTCAAGCAAGGGCGGACGCATGAGTTCCAAGTCCATGCCCCCGGCCGTGGATCCCGCTGCCAGTTGAGGATCAGCGCCCCCCTCCACTCCTGCCGGCGGCACGCCTCTCGGCTCACCTGCGCTCAACAGGTCGTCTTGGCGATAGAAGCTGAAGTTCCAGAGCAGCACCCCTCCCACGCAGGCCACCAAGGTCCAGAGGTGCAATCCCCTGAACTCGGCCTGCCGCCGGTGGCCATCCAATGCGGACGGTCTCTTGGGTGAGAATGAGTACATGGCAGGCTCAGACCCCTAAGGCGCCAAGCCCTCCTTCCTCGTGCGCCCCTGCTGCTGGAGGTCATTCAGGAGTCGAGTGATCTGACCATCCAATGCAGAACCGCTAGGGTTGATGGCCTGCACGTATCCGGCTGGATCGAGAACGACCAGTGTTTCTTGCGCGGGCATGTGCCAAGCCCAGGCCGCGCCCTGCTCGGCCTGTCCGGATTCCCAAGCCTGATGCCCGCCAGGAAGTTCATCCTCAAGGGCGGCCTGCAGTTGACCTCGAGTACCTCCTCGGTGAACTCCGACCCAAGCAAAGCGGGAGTCCCAATAGCGTCGTTCCTGAACTTGAGAAAGCGCCAGTGCCGCACCGGCGTCTGCCCGGTCGGCGGCGGTGAAGTGCACGACCACAACCTGTCCACGAAAGTCGGAAAGTCGTATCTCGTTGCCAGCCAAATCATGGGTCAAGAAATCGGGCGCTAGGGCGCCCACCTTCAAGTGGGTCAACCTCCATACGTCCGCCGTGGCGCGAGCCGCGACGGGCGTCCCTTCAAAGCGCTGAATGATTGAGTCGTAGAGGGCCAAAGCCTCGGCCCGGCGTCGCATTGTCGATGGGCTTGCAGCGCTCCTCTGACCGCCGCTCCCGGACCATGGGGCGAGCAATCGCGCGAGCACGAGTTGAGCCTTGGCTCTCGCAATTGGCCTGGCGCTAGCAGCGTTGGCCAGGTCCCGCACGAAGAGTTCGACCTCTCGAGCCGCCAAGTCGCTCTCGTCTGACAAGAGCACCAGGGCGCGCTCATTGTCTATGGCCACTTGCGATTGAACGAGAACGTGGAACAACTGCCGCCGCAGGTCTTGGAGATCGAACGAGAGGATCTGGTCTGCTTGCACTGCGTGCAGTTCACGAAAATGGACCAAGCTAAATTCCGCGGCTGCACTACAGCCTCCTGCGGCCAGCGCATCCATGGCCTGGCCGATGAGCCGTAGCTCAGGGCCCGAGCTGAATCCATGGACTGTCTCGCGCGGTCGAGCCTCAGAACGAGCACCCACCTTCTGCGCCCGCTGATAGGCCTCCAAGCATTCCTCGAACACCAGACGCTGAGCTACCTGCCGCGACCCCATTGGAGAGGTGTCTTGGGTTGGGTTGGCGGCTGGTGCCATGGAAAGGCCCAACCCAGGAAGGCCCAACAGAGGGAGGCTCAGCCCTGCCCAAGCGGTAAGGAGCAGCAGCAGCCGGAGGCAAACTGGCGCTCGAGTCACAGAGTGGACCGCGAGTGGAAACTGTGGCGCACTGCGCCACGAGAGTGAGTCGTGACTAGACATGCTTCGGTGAACCGGTACGGGGATCCTCGACAGACGACTCCCGCTTCTAACCTTCAGAGGACCAGAATTCCAGGAGTGCTTCTGTGTCCCCAACATTGCGCCCGCAGCACCCTCCCGGGGGCAAAAAAGAGAGCGGCGCTACCCAAAATGGGTGGCGCCGCTCGCGTGCTTGGTTCTCACCAGGCCCGGGTGGACCCGGTGAGAGCCGTCAGGCTGATCAAACTAGTTGATCGTGCCGGAAGTACCCTTCGAGAAACGAGAGGGGTTCATGCCGTCACGGTGCCAGTACTGGAAGCGCCAGGTGTTGCCGTTGCAGAGCATGCCACCGATGGTGGGCACGCCGCCGCCGGGGGCAGAGTTGGCGTTCAGCAGATCGACGCTGAAGCTTCCACCGGCAGAAATCGCGCCAGCGTCAGCGTTGTAACGCCCAATCGTGGAGCCGATGAGGCACAGGTCGGAGACACCCGTGGGGCTCGCCGTACTGGTGCCGAGACCGACCAAGGGGTACGTGAACTGGTTGGCGAAGGTCGTGCTCAGGTTGAGCATGATCGAGCCACCAGAGCAATCACAGGTGCTGAGAGTCACGTCGCCTTGGTTGGCGGCGTTGGTATCACAGAAGACCGTGTTGCAATCACTGCCACAGTTCGAGGAGGAGTCCGTGTAGAACACCATGTGGAACTGAGCACCGGGGTTGTTGCTGGCAGCACCACACCCACTGTTGTTGGTGTAGCCACCGAACCAGTAGCAACCCGGCGAAAGCGGGCCACCGGCGTCAATACCGAAGAAGTCCTCGGTTCCGAGAGCACTCGAAACAGTAGCGGCACAGGGGTTCGAGAACAGGGGCTCGTAGACAGTACCTTCACCCTCGGGGGTCCAGGTGATGTCGTGGCCGTCCAAGAAGGGACCCGTGGTTCCCAAGTCAGTGGTGTTCCAGGTGTGACCCCAACCGAAGGCGTCAAGACCAAGACCGCCGCCGTCGTAGCCCGGGGCGCAGGTGCCGCCATCGGCTTCCATGCAGACCTCGTAGCCACCCAGGCTCAAGTCAAACGTGCCCAGCCAGCAGAAACCGCCAGCGGGGAGCATCATGGTCGGCAGAGAGCCGGCTTGGTTGACACAGTTAGCCGGAGCCGACGGGATGTCGCAGGGAACGTAGCTGTCGTAGAACGTAAAGTCGAACGCGACAGGCGCTGAAGAAACGGAGCAATAACCGTAGTCGAAACCGTCGATCAGGTACGAGTCCTGGGGACCCGCGTTTCCGGTCTGGTTCGTGTTACCGGTTCCGGGAAGAATCCCTTCGTCGATACCTTCCTGACCTTCCCAGCCAACACCGAAGTAACCGGAGCTGACGTCGGAACGGAAGATGATGTCGGGGCCGAGGTTGGCCTTGGAGCCTGAACCACGCGTCCAGGTGCCGGTGCCCACGTGGAAGATACCGGCATCCTTGACGGGGCCGAGCATCTTGTGGGCGCGAAGCTGAGACTGACCGTTGGCGGTCGCACAGCAGAGAATCACGGCACTGGCCGAGATAAGAGAAGAACGAAGCATTTACCAATCTCCTGTGAGGATTGAGAAAGGAGAGAACATACCTAGGTATACGATCCCCGTCGGAAGCCACCCACGCCAAGCACCGAGGTGCCGGGCCCAAGAGACTGGCCAGCAGGGCAGGACCTTGAGACGCAGCGGCAAACACCGCTGTTCCGTCCAGTCCTGAACAAAAGGTAGCGGGTTGAGGGGATTTGGGGGGCTCAAATCCAAAAACTAGGAATTCCTTGCTTGGGCCGTGATCTGGGGAGTTCACCGGATTGCCTCCATGCCAGACGAGCAGTCCGAAGAGCGGCTGAGAGCCATGCATGGCCGTGGGTGACTATTGGGCCACTCAGGGGCGTTTCGGACGAGTCTTGGGGCCCGCACGGACGCAATCAGTTGCCCGGGTGGTCAACGCCTCCAGCGGTTCCCATCTTGAGACGCTCCGGGACCCATGGGGATCCCCTGTTCACGTGCGATTCGGCGCGCGATCCGCATCTCATCCTGAGCCTCCTGGGCTCTGCCCAGACGCCCGAGTACCTGCGCCAGGTTCCAATGCCCGCGCAAGAAATCGGAACGCATTCGAATGGACTCGCGCAGGCCGATCTCCGCCTGCTGGAGTTCTCCCCGTCGCGCGTGCTGGAGGGCCAAATTGAGATGGGACATGTAGCTCTCCTTGGGCCGATCCCAGGCAAGGACCAGGGACAACAAGCAGGTACCGATAGTCAAAGCGCGGCCGACGCCCCCCATCCGTCGCTCGTCGCTCTTGCCTCTCATCAGGGCGTCGACCCCCAACCCAGCCAGGAGCAAGCAGCCAGGAACGAGTATCAACCGGAATCGGTCCGTCACGAGAAAACCGAGCAACACGGCCAGCGCCATGCCATTCGCCACGTGCAGCAGACCTGCCCCCCGGCGGCGTGCTGCCGAAAGAGCGCTGGCCCCCACGGCCAGGGAAACAGTGAGAGTCCAGCCCACGGGAGTCCATCTCAGGATCGGAGACCAGCGCTGGGCTTGATAGGCATTCCGGTCTCCTGGGTATTCAAAGCTCTCGACGACCTGCCGCAACTTGAGACCGAGCAGCGCAAACCAGTCGCCAGGGTGACTCGCGATCCAATGGCGCGCCTTGCGGTAGTAGTGGGAGGACAACTCGCCCGGCTCCAGGCGACGCCCCACCTCGCCGCTGGCTTCTTGGGAGAAACCGCGGAGCATCTGGTCCGGAGTCATGAGCGCTTCCGCAGGAATTCCGGGAGGCGGATGGATGCGCCCGTTTGCTCCAGCGTGATTGCCCAAATAGAAATTGATGCCGCCTGAAGCATTCACGAGCACCGGCTCCCCGCTCGCCAAGAGGTTGTGCCCTGTACTTGGGGTGAGAGCTAGGGCGAAGCCCACTGCGAAGCCGAGCAACACGGATCGGGATCCCTGTCGCCGGCGCACAACAACGACCAACCACGCGAACAAACCCGCCCCGGTGGCAAGAAAATAGGCGCGAGCCACAGCTGCCAGGCCCAGTATTCCGCCAGCACTCACACCCCTCCTGAAGCCTCCACCGTCTGCGGCCCGCTGCAATTGCAACAGGCCCGCGCAGACGAGGAACAGGTGCAGCGTCTCGGATAGCAGGCACTCGGAAAAGAAGATCAAGGGGCCGTAGAATGCGCACAACAGGCCCGTTGCAAGACCGGCACGAGCGCAAAACAAGCGCGTGCCCAGACTGGCCAGGATGGGTACCGTCGCGGCGGAGAGGATGCCTTGCAAGACGACGGCCACCCAGCGTGAATCGCCGGTCAAGCTGTAGAGCCCTGCTAGGAAATAGGGATAGAGAGGCGAAAGGAAGAACACCTCCCCCGTACTCCATTCACCGCCTGCGATGCGCGCGGCCCATTCGTCGTAGACGCGATCGTCGGTATTGACGGCCAGCCAAAAAGGGCTGCCCGCCGACGCGAACCACGCGCTGCCCCAGCGCAGGATCAATGCGATCGAGAACAGGGCCCATAGCCACCTGCGAGAGAGGTTCGCAGTTGGATCTTGGGGGGCGGGATTCATGAGTCCTTTCCTCCGAGCACTCTCGCTGCGCATACACCGATGGGCAAGACCCGAACTTGACCCAGGTAGGCCCTGGCTTCGGGCATACCGAACCCGACTTTCTCCGCAGCGAAGGTCAACGTCCAGTCCGCCTCAATGGTCGGTTCCCCCGGGCGTCCCGAATCGCTGTCCAAGCCCGAGGGCAAGTCGATCGCTACCGTGGGAATTCCAAAGCGCCTGCGCGCCAGATTGATGACGGAGATTTGGCCGTCCAGCGGGGCGCGAACGGGACCCTGAAACCCGGTACCCAATAGGGCGTCCACGAATACGCTCGCATCGCTCCAGACCGCAGGTGGAGTGGGCTCCGATTCGAAGGTGGCGAGAGGCAGGATCCTCACGCCCAGGCTCTCGGCACTGCGGCGATTGTGTTGTGAGGCGCCAGCAGACCCGCCGCCGGGGTGCGTACATTCCACCACGACGGGAACGGACCTGGCCTGCAATTGGCGCGCGATCACAAATCCATCGCCGCCGTTGTTTCCAGCGCCGCAGAAAATCCGCACGGGCCCTCCCCGCTCAGCCGCATCGGTCCGGTAGATCGCCTCGATCTCCAACGCGGCGAGCAAGCCCGCGTTTTCCATGAGGACTCGCACGGGCAGGCCGTGCACCTCGCTGGCCAGCCGATCCAATTCGTGCGCCTGAATCCGGGTCAGACGCTGCATTCAAAAGGTACTCGGGTCGGCCGCCTTCCAAGCCTCTTCGTAGGCCGGAGGGACGGGTTCGGCCAACAGCGCACCGCGCTCCAGATAGGCATAGAGATCGCGGTACGAGCAGACCTCCTCGGGAGCCACGCGTTTCTGGATGTGCTCCGGAAGCAACTGCTCCGGACCCGCGAGACCCGCGGCTCCGGCCAGTTCCATCAAGCTCCTTACGGTGCCCCGTTGAAACTGTTCAACGCGGCGCGCCTTGTCATCCACATTCAATCCCGACTCGAGGGTCTTGTCCTGGGTGGCCACACCCACGGGGCAGGTGTTGGCGTTGCACTTGCGAGCCTGTATGCAGCCCAGCGCGAGCATCATGGCTCGCGCAGAGAAACAGGCGTCAGCTCCCAAGGCTAGTTTCTGAGCCATGTGAAAACCCGTGGCGATCTTGCCCGAAGCGAACACGCGCACGCGCTCGCGCAGCCCGAACCCGACCAACGCGTTATGAACCAAGATCAGCCCTTCAACCAGAGGGGCTCCGACTGCGTTTGAGAACTCGAGGGGGGCAGCTCCGGTACCACCTTCCCCACCGTCCACCGTGACAAAATCCGGCCACCGATCGATTGCGATCATGGCCTTGCAAATCGCGATGAACTCCTCTGGCCGACCGACGCAGAGCTTGATGCCTACCGGTTTGCCACCCGAGAGTTCGCGCAGGCGCTGCAAGAACTCCAGCAAAGTCACGGGATCTCGAAAAGCGGAGTGGCCGGGGGGAGAGAGCACATCTTGCCCTTGCGGCACAGCTCGAATGCGCGCGATCTCGGGCGTCACCTTGGCTGCCGGCAAGATTCCTCCGTGCCCAGGTTTGGCCCCCTGGGACAACTTGAGCTCGATCATCTTGACGGCCGTGAGACCTGCGGTGCGCTCGAACGCCTGCTCGTCGAATCCCCCCTGGGAACTTCTGCAGCCGAAGTACCCCGTGCCGATTTGCCAGATGAGGTCTCCTCCCCCTTCGAGATGGTACGGGCTGAGGCCGCCCTCTCCTGTATTCAACGCAAAGTCCGCCTGCCGCGCACCGCGACTCAGGGCCAGAACCGCACGCGATGAGAGTGAACCGAAACTCATGGCCGACGCATTGAGCAAGGACAACGAGTAGGGCTTGTCACAGTTGCCCTCGCCGACCCAAATACGGCTGGGCTCACGTCGCGCGTGACGTGCGTTCAGGGAATGAGTCAACCACTCATATCCGACCGCGTACACGTCGCGTTGGGTGCCGAAGGGAACCGTGTCGCGTTGTCCCTTGGCGCGTTGATAGACCACCGAACGCAGCTCCCGACTGAAGGGCATCCCGCCGGTATTGGACTCGACGAAGTACTGATTGATTTCCGGTCGCACGAACTCCATCAGGTACCGCCCGTGACCGATCACCGGGAAGTTGCGCAGAATCGCCCGGCGACTCTGCAGCACGTCGTGCAGCGCGACCAGGCACAGCAAACCGACAGGGCAGGCCGCGTAGACCCAGGTGGAATCCCAGAAACTCAAGCCCAGGGTGATCACGAAGGCGCTGGCCAGCCCCACCAAGATCGCTCGACGAATGGGCATGGTCAGGGTAGTTCCAAGAGGACCTGCAGACGCAGGAAGTCCACATCGCGGATCTGAACAGTGATTGCGTAGCCTTCCGTAAAGGACAGTGAGCGCCGGCCCGCACGCACGGTGAGTGTGGGTCCATTAAGTTTGGGACGTTCGCCTAGGGTACGCGTGGGCAAGAAACCCGTGACATTGAACTCCGTCAATTCCACCTCCATCCCTGCGCGGGAGACACGCAAGACCTTGGCATCCAAGCGCTTGCCGATGTGCGGCTCCATGTACTGGCAGACTTTGAGGTCCTTGACCGCGACCTCGGCCATGCCTGCCAGGTCAGCCTGGACCGAGCAGTGGGCGGCGACATCGTTGAGGTCCTCTACGAGGGCTTGGGTACGCAACTCCTCCGCGGCTGCCGTCCCATCCCCCTCGACGCGCGCCAACCAACGGTGAACGAGCAGGTCGGGGTAGCGGCGAATCGGTGAGGTGAAGTGCAAGTAAGCCTCGCGCGCCAATCCGAAGTGCTTGGCCACATCCTCGTGATCCTTGACTTCATAGACGGCCCGCTCCACCAGCCCCATGATGCGGCCGAGCAGTGCCTGCGCGTTGGGTTTGCGACGAGCGGCTCGAATCAAACGTCCGATGTCCCGACCCGTGAGGCGCTCCTTCTCGGGCACACGAATGCCGTGCTCCGCCAGCACCTTGATGACTCCCTCGAACTCCTCGGGGTCCTTCTCGGGGTGGACGCGATAGATCGTCGGAAGTCCCTTGGAGCGGAATAGATCCCCAACAGCCTGATTGGCTGCCAGTGCCGTTTCTTCGATCAAGGTCTGCGAGAAGTAACGCGCTGCATCGACGATGGCTCGCACTTCATGCTCATCATCGAAGAGGAAGAGCTTCTCAGTGGACTGAATGCGCAAGGAGCCGCGCGCGTCGCGCAGTGCCTGCTGACGACGTGTCCAGGTCTCGAAGAGCCGCAGGTCGGGTTCGAGGAACGCACACTCGCGCGCTTCGGCTGAATCCGTCCCGTCTAGTAACTCTTGCACGCCCTTGTAGGTGTTGCGGTGAACGCTTTGAATCACGCTCTTCGCCACACGCGATTCCAAGCGCTGCCCGCCCGCATCGAAGAGCATGAACACGGAGTAGGCCAGGCGAGGCCTGCCAGGGACCAACGAACAGAGTTGATTGGAGAGCCCCTCGGGCAGCATCGGGATAACCTGATCAGGTAAGTAGACACTCGTGCCACGGGCGAGAGCTTCTCCGTCCAAGGCTGTACCCGGACGTACATAGTGCGCGACGTCCGCGATGTGCACGCCCACCTCCACCTGCCCTTGGCCGCGCTGCTCGATTGAGATCGCGTCGTCAAAATCCCGTGCACTGGCACCATCAATGGTGAAGATCCGCTCGTTGCGCAGGTCCAATCGGCCCTTGAACTCCGTTGGGTCGGGGTCTCCCGGAAGGCTGGCAATCTCTGTGCCGACGTCCTCTGGAAAACGCAATCGAGCTCGAAATGAGTGCAGCAACTCAATCTCGTCCGAATCGGGATCTCGATAGCAGGGCGGCCCGGTGTTCATGGAGCCCGAGGCATCGGGACGCGCATCGATTCGTTCGCGCGAACCGTCGGCCGAATCGCCACGGGCACACAGTTCATCGGCGCTCCGCTGCCCCTCGATCGTCCACCCCCGCTGCGCAGGACCTGGCACTTCCTCGTCTTGGTCCCCGCGCGAGCGGCGTAGATCCTTGAAGCTATTGAATTTCTTGCGGTCCGGGTCGGCCATGCCCCCATCCTCCCAGCCCCAGTCGGCAGCCTCCACGGCCGATTGGAAAAAGATCGAGAACCCGCGTGCAGGCGGCCCTCGACTGACACCTCTAGCCCGTGGGCGGCAAACGCTCGCTGCAGGCGTTGGGTCGGTGGCTAGTTGAACCGGAAAATCTCCACGATGTCCGACAGGGAGAACCCACTTGCTGTTCCCCCGCCCACAACAAACATGCGGCTCCGGAAGCGCACCGGGAAAATGCCGTGGCGCGCGGTGGGCATGGAGGACTCGAGGCGCCAGGAGTCCTGCAGGGGGTCGTAGGCCTGAACGTCGTCATGGACGACGCCGGATTCCTCTCCGCCCATGATCAAGAACTCTCCCCCCATGAACACGGCCCGCCCCACGCCGCCGCGCGCCAGTGGCATGGGTGCCAGGGGGGTGCCCGGGTCGTTGGAAGCGGTCCAGGTTTGGGTGACCGGATCGTACCTTTGCACAGTGTCGTAGCCGGGTTGGGGCCAATTCCCGCCTCCGCGCCCACCGAAGACCCATAGTGCGGATCCATCACTGGCTGAGGCGGCGTGATTGCAGGGCCGAGCCATGTCCGGCAAGGACTGTCCGCCGGCATCCCATGTGTCCGTGACCGGGTCGTAAACCGAAAGGTTGCCCACAGTCGAGCTACCCACGATCCCACCACACACGTAGATCAATCCGTTCACGGAGGCTGAACTGCATGACCCACCCGCCCAGGGCATGTCCGTGCCAACTGCCCAGGAATCCGTGCTCGTGTCGTAGATCTGTACCTTGCCCGGTGAGCCTGAGCCCAACCCTCCGAACAGCAGGATCTTGTCTTGCCAAACCTCCGTCGCGTGGTGGTCCCCGGGGAACGGACGCGCTGCCCGCGAGGTCAACCATTGCCGTGAAAGCAGGTCGTAGACCTCGGTCTGCGGCCCTCCCTCGCCGAGCACAAACAACTCTGTCCCGACCACGGCGCAACTCACCTCACCCAAGGATGAAGGTGCCGACGGACCCGCGTTCCAGTACCCGGGCATGGTCCCCGCCTGGGCAGGAAGCGAGAGGAACGCATCGCTCATGATGCTGGCATTCAAGCCCTCGCGTACGACGACGTCGTAGAGGGCATCCACGTTGTTTTGCGCCAAAGGGGGCAGGATGCCGCGAATGCGTTGTGGCGTGACCGATGTAATCGCAGCGGGGATTCCATCGATGGTGACGGTTGTGGAGCCAGGCACGAACCCGGACCCACCGATCACGAAGGGTGTGCCCCCAGTAGAGGGCGCTCGCCAGGGACTGATTTCGTAGGCCGTCAATCCACTGGCCGCGGCGTCGCTGGGCAAGAGGAAACGCAGCCGGTTCAAGCTGTAGTCGACCGAGACAATCGTCCCTCCGGGCCCTAGCGCCAGGGTTAGGCCACCGGTTGCGGGAGTAAGCCACTGGGTCGACTGAACAGACTGACCGTCGCTGTCCAACTCGATCAACATCTGCCCCGTATTCCACTTTTGCGCGACCAACCAACCCCGCAACTGACTGTTGAAGGTCGTCGAGCGGTACTCCCGGAGCCCATTGACCGACGACGATAGCTTGATCAGGTACTGGGAGAAATCCTGATCCGATGGCAGGTTCTCGCCCTGATAGATGTACTGGCGCGGATCTGCAAAACCGCGGCTCCTGTTGGCATGTCCGTAGTAGGCGTTCTCTTCGATCCAAAGCAGTTCGTCGTCCGCGAATCCGTGCTGACCCGAGTCCGTGGTGGGCCCCGTTGACTCGAATCCATAGCCGAAGTTGGGACCGTTGTCGGTGGCGTAGACGGACCCCGATGTCATTAGCGCCAGGTCGAATCCGTTGCGTAGCCCGTGGGCGTAGCTGAAGACGTCCACTCCGGGGGCCACATCACTGCTCTCGCCAAAGACCTGGTCCGTCACGGGATTGCCGGTTGCCCGGTCGACATAGGTCACGACACCGTTGAAGCCGGGCTTGGACGTGAGCGCTTTGATGATCGAACCCGACAGCGGCGACTCATCCAGATCCCCAATGTTGGGGTGCTTCACGCCCGCGTTCGTATTCCCTCCCACGCAAACCAACAGATCCCCGTTGTTATCGAACACCAGTCCATTGATGCCGTGATCATGGTTGGACACCGGCAACCCGCTCACCAGGGGCAGCGGACTGTCGAAGTTAGGTCCGGTGAGGACCGAAATTTCTCCCGTGAATGGAGAGGGCCCCGAGAAAGAACCGCCGCCATTCAACCAGTGCTCCCCGTGTCCCACATACAACTTGACCGGGCCCGCTGGATCGTCGTACGGGTTGACTGCGATCCCACACAGGTCGAAATTCGTGAGACCGCTGACACCGGGATGCAGAACGACGCCCGCCCCCTGCAGGTACCAGTCTTCGTCAAAGGAGAGTTCAGCCACTCGGCCATCAAGCAGCCCGACGTAGAGCTTCCCATTGGGATGGAAGACGGCGCAGGTCGGCCCAGTCAAAGTCACGTCGCGGTCGGTCAGAGGATTGAAGACGATGGGGACGGGCCCGTCCGGGAGGTAGTCGAACTGCAGCGCATTGCTCACTCCGGCAGGCGTCTCAACCGTGACTGAGATCTGGCCTTGGCCAGGAGGCGAGGTCAGTTCCAGCTTGCCGTCTGCCCAACTCACGAGATCGGCCAGGGCGAAGTCTTGGATCGCACCCCAGTGAACAACGGTTTGACTGGGAGGAAAGAAACCGAACCCCAGTAGGCTAATCAGGTTCCCACCACTCTCGGCACCGGTGGGAGTGATGGCATGCAGTGTGGGGACCACTCCGCTCTCATCGTGCGTCAAGGCACCGTCGAAATTGGGATCCAGCACGCCGTCGACCGTAACGTCCAGGCCCAGGGGGACTTGGCTGAGATCGGCGACGGCCCAGCGTACCTCGAGGCTGTGGCTGCCGGCTGCCACGTTGAGCAGTCCGGTGACCAGGCTGCCGTCCACGAGCACGCGGTTGCCGTATCCACCGAGCGGCAAAAACTGCAGTTGCGCGGCACTGCCGAGCACAAAATCTGACTGGGCGCGCACCAAGACCTCCGTGGTGAGGCCGCTACCGGCCAGCGACCCGCCACTCTGGTCCACGTTGTGGTCCGCGCGACGTTCGACGAATGCGGGCGCCCCCAGCACCGCATCCAGCAGGGCGCCCGCCCCACCTGTCGTGCCGTCGTGATAGGCAGCCAAGATGCCCGGCACCGCGCTGAGCGGATGCACGTCCAATGGGACGCTGTCGCTGGCTTGGTCGGGCGGGTTCTTATCATCCCAGATGGTCAAGGTGACCTGGTGCTTGCCAACGGGCACGGACTGCACCGTGTCCACGTCGTTCGAAACGACGACTCCGTCAATCATCCACTCGTAGGCGGCCAGAGTCTGACCAGGTTCGTGGGTGTGAGAATCCGATCCAATCAGCCCGACCGTATCCACTCCGTCACCGTCGAAGTCCACGTAGATGGAGCGGTCCGTTCGGATGACCGGGTGCATGAAACCCCAATCTGAATCCCCACCCGTGGCCTTGAGGTCCGTCTGCACCATCCCATAGGGACCCGCGAGCTCCATGCGCAGGTAGTGATCATCGTGGTACGTGGGCTGGAAGAACACGGGCACGGCCAAGCTCTGACCCGCGGGAATGTCCCAATCTACGCTGTAGCTCGTTGTGCTATCTCCGCCCCAATAATTCACACTGTTGACGCGAGCCAGGAAATCGCGACCCGACCCGTAACCACTCCCGTCAATCACGAAATCGAGCTGTTGCACCTTGGCTGGGGCCAACCCCGAATTGGTCAACAACAGGGTCAGTTGAACCGCCGAGCCCACATCGACCGCGCCAAAATCGAGCAGGCTTGCATCGTCGGAGACAAGGGCCATCGAACGCACTTCCACCGCCGCTACCAGGGCCTCAGCAGTCGTCGCGGTGAAATCCAACTCGAGACTCCCCCCACTGACGACAACGCGCCTGGGATCACTCGACCACGCTCGCTCAAAACCCTTGAGCGCGAAGAGATCGATCCCCTGCAGCTGGGGAGTGCCTTCCATGGCGACATCAAACACGCGCTGGCCAGCACCCGTGTAGACCAACTCGGCAGCGTGCAGGACGATGTCGTAGGTTCCATCCGGCAGGGGCAGTGTGTAGCCGAATGCCGCACCGCTGCGGGCCGTGCGGTACAAGTCGTCGTCCTGAGTACCCTTGATGTTGGAGTTGGTCGTGATGGGGTTGGAGTTGCCAACCAGGCCGTAGTCCGCGCACCAGCGCTGTGCGTCGAGAGCCACGTACGCCTGGCTGTGTGCGTTGATCAGGACATCCGCTGTGGGCTGGCCGAGGGCCACGCCCCTGAACACGGGCTTGGGTAGCCGACGGTCCCCCGGGATCTGCCGGATGCGAGCGGAGACTTCCGTGAGGTCCTTGTCCACGGGGTCGAAGCTCACCTGTAGGGAGGTGCTCGCCCCAGGAGCAAGGCTGTGGGGCAAGACGTCCCCATAACTCACCTGAAGGTCGTCGCTGCCAGCCCCCTCGAATAGCAACCCATCAAAGACAATGGGAATGGCCTGTGTGTTGGTTACCTGAAAAGACTGGGTCTGGGGGACATCTCCTACGCGTTGCGGGGCAAAGTCAAACCCCCAGGGGCTGAGCTCCAGCGTGCGCACCCGCCCGTTTCCTCGAACTCCATCGTTGTCGGTGAGAGTGAGCGTGTGCACGCTGTTCGCTCCGAGCGTGGCGCCGCTCGGGGCCAATAGAGTCAGAATGATCGTCTCGGGGAATTCAACCAATCCATCGTCCACGGGCAGCACAACCAGGTCGGCGTGTCGCTTTCCCGCGTGGATCACGACTGGGTTCGGACCCGGACTGTAGTCCGCGGGATCGACGGCCGTTCCCGTTGCCACGAAGGGCACCAAGACATCACTGCCTTGGACAGCCGACAGCTTCATGCGGATCCGCACGCCCGACGCCCCCTCGTCCGCCACGCTCTTGGCCTTGGTGAACTCAACCGTTGGCAGCTGAGTTATGGGACAACCACGACTCTCTGGACTGGCGACGAGAGCGACCGCGGCGACGAGCAGGAAAGACAGGCGAGATAGATCCAATAACACGGGGCGGACTTTGCGAGGGTCGGAGAACATGCCATGCGCCAATCGTGAATGGAGAGGCAGATAATGCTACGGGCGTGTCCCTGAATCGGCAATGACAAACGCATGCCCAAATCGGGACCGCCCTGGCGACAGGCAGAGGCGCCTTCTGGCACCTCCGGGCGACTAGACCCGGGTGTGCACTCGGAAATTAATTCAGGAAGTGCACGCCCCGGAAGCGAGCCGGAGCGGCCCCGTGGCTCATCTCAGCCACCTGCATCGGGTTGCCCTTTCCACAGTTCGGCACGCCCCAAAGGACCCAGTGACGCTCATCGCAAACGGCATCGCAGCTGCGCCAGAAATCCGGGCTGCGACCTTGGTATGTAGGCCGGCGCACCAACTTACCCAGGCGACCGTCCTGAATTTCCCACCCGATTTCCGTGGTGAATTGAAAATTCAGGCGACGCTGATCAATCGACCAGGTGCGCACCGTGTCGGCGAAGATGGCCCCATCTTCGGTGTCGGCGACCAGGTCGTCGAAGGACCAGGTCCCCGGCTCCAAGGACAGATTGGTCATTCGAATGATGGGCGGGTTGTACCAGCCCTCCGCGCGCGAGGTCCCACGCGAGCGTGCCTCATCGATGGTGTGGGCCCATTCGCGGCTCGTGTGATAGCCGACAAAGGTTCCATCCTGAACGACATGCCAGCGCCCCGAGGCGACGCACTCGTCGTCGTAGCCGCGAGTGTCCAACCCGCCGGGAACGGTCGAATCAGCAACCAAGTTGACGTGCTCCGATCCATAGGAGTAACTCCCCAATTTATCGGTGGTGGCAAACGATCGACCGGCCAGATCCACCTCGTGTCCATGGACTCGGTCGAGTTCATTGGGATGCCCCACGGACTCATGAATCTGCAACATGAGTTGGCTGCCGCCCAGAATGAGGGTGCGATCTCCCTCGGGGCACAGGGGCGCATGGCATAGGGCAACGCTCTCATCCCGCAGCCGTTCCCCGTGGCTGCACAAATCCATGGCGTCCACAAACTCCCAACCCGCGCTGCGGTAGTTGCCGCCAAAGGACGCAGGATAGCTGCGCCTCTCAACGGTTCCGTTGGCGGCCGAGACACAACTCATGCCCGCTCCAGAACGCACGAGCACCTGGTGCAGCGCAGCTCCTTCACTCGATGCTTGCCACTGCTCTTCTCTGCGCAGGGATAGGGTCGCCGTGCGGGCGACAGTGTCGTCATGACCGGCCATGGAATCCGATGCGCTACGCAGGAGGTCGAGTTTGGTCTTCAAGCCCACCGCGAAGGGATCCTGATCGACGGGGGTCACGTACTCCCCCACGTGCCCATCCTCAGCAGCCAGACGCAGGGGCTCACGGCGCAGGGGTGCCACGTCGCGTGCCGCCTTGACCGCCCGGCGCACGAGCCCGGGCGCCACCGCACCCACTTCCTTTGGCCCGCACGGCGCAGCAGCGAATCCCCACGCGCCGTCCTTCATGACACGCACGCCCAGGCCAAAATCTTCAGGCGCATCGGCTTCTTCCAGGGCACCATTGCGCACGATATAGCGCTCTTGGCATAGGCGGTTGACGCGTGCGTCTGCGTAGTCCGCGCCGGCCTTCAAGGCTTCGGATACGGCTTGATGAGCTTGGTCGAGCATGTCTAGAAATCCGTGGCGGAAGTAAAACGGAAGTTGTCGATGCGTAGGGCGGGACAGATGACCTCGCCGTCAAAGAGGGCTCCCGCAACCTCTAGTGAACTGCCTACGCCCGAAACGTTCTGCAGTGCATCCACCAAGCTCATTGTGAAGCGCAGGTTCTTGGCTGCGGCGCCGACCTGTCCACCTTCGATTCGGAAGGTGCCATTGCGCGTCATCCCGGTCAGGGTCAGATCACGCGGCTCGATCATGTTGGTGTAGTGGAACTGACTGACAAGCAAACCGTCTGGAACACCGGCGATCAACTCCGATAGCGATGAGTGCCCTGGGGCGACGACCAGGTTGGTCGTTGAGGGGCCGGCCGCGCAGGGTTGCGGCCGGGCGTGGGCCGTATTCGGCAAGTTCATTTCGCGCGCCAAGCGCGCATCGGTCACCGGGTCACACAGGGCACCGCCCACGAGTAGATCCTTGCGAGTCTTGGGCGTGCCCTCCCCGTCAAAGGGCAGCCCCGGGTACACATCGTTCAGGGGGTCATCGAACACGTGCAGGCTGTCCGGAAAGAGGCGCTCCCCCACTCTTCCGCACAGGAAGGAGGACTGCTCCTTGAATTCTCTGGCCCCGAAGCCGTGATTCTCCGCGAACAAGATCAATGCGCTGACTGCCGCCGGCTCCAGCACCACGGTGTAGGTGCCGGGTTCGATGCCCTCTGGATTGCGATTCATGCAAGCCTTGGCCACGGCGCGGTCCACCGTGCGTTGCGCGTCGAGCATCTCCGCGTTGGACACGATCGTCTCCGCGAAGCCCGACCCGCCCTCACCGCCGGGCGCAGAGGCCGTCAGGGAGAAGGCGGCGCGGCTGCGAGCGCCATGCACGGATCGACCCGCCGAATTCACAAGCGTGCGACTCTGTGCTGTGGTCTGTGCCAAACCAGCGGCCTCCAGTCCTTGCGCCTCACAGCCCTCAAGCGCGAGTCCCACCCAAGCCGACTTGTCCCGCAATGTGTGGTCCATGGTCGGGCGCTGAGCAGCGCTCTCTTGTGCCTGGGAATAGCCTTCCATGGGTACCAAGGCCTGGTTGCTGTCCGACATTTCAGCCAACTCGAGGGCCCGCTCCAAGGTGCCCTGGACGGCTTCATCATCAAGGGTGCCGCAAGTCGCACGGGCCTCACGCCAGCCACCGAACGCGCCGCGCTCGTCGTCGGCACCGAGCCGCACTCGGATGGAAAGCTGGTGCCGCTCCCGATCGGCATTCTGAGTAGGCCCCTGACTGGCGAAGCGCAAGAAGCGGTCCTCAACGGACTCGAGGCTGACCTCAGTCTGATCGGCCGGACTTCGATCGACAATGGCGCGCAGTAGGTCGAGCGCGTGGTCGGATTGCAGAAGAGCCATAGGATTCAGGTAGACGGAGACTCACAGAGAGGGGAAAGCAGCCACGGATCGCGAACGCGGCTGGGCTGCGCAGCCAACTCGCCGTGACGAGGGGCCATCAAAACTAGCAACTGCTCGCGACCATTCAACGCACCACAAAATTCACCAGGCGTCCGGGAACGACGATTGTCTTCAGGCGCTCCTTCCCGTCCAGGTGTTCGGCCACCGTTGCGGCTGCCAGATCCTCGAGTTCCTGTTTTCCGGATTCCTTCGAAGCCTGAGCCCGACCGCGTACTTTGCCATTTACTTGCACGACCAACTCAAAACCGTCGACCTCCAGGAAGCGTTCATCGACCCTGGGCCAAGGGGCCCGGGTGACGCCACCCGCGTGCCCCAGACGATCCCACAATTCCTCAGCGACGTGCGGCGCAAAGGGCGCCAACGCACAGACCAGGCGCTCGGCCTGGCTACGGGTCAACGCACCCATGTGTTTGGTCGCCAGATTCATGAACTCCATGAACGCGGCCACGGCGGTGTTGAAGTTGAATTGCTTGAATGAGTCCTCGACGCGCGCCAGACAACGGTGAAAGCCGCGTTCGAGTTCCAGCGCGCCCCCCGTGAGTTCTGCCCCGTCGGCGGTGTTCTGCAGGAGCTGCGGGCGTATCGGTTGCTCTCCATCGGGGTCCACATACAGCCGCCAAAGACGATCGAGGAAACGCCGTGAGCCGGGCACATCACGCGGATTCCAAGGCTTGGAATCCGCCAGCGGCCCCATGAACATTTCGTACAAACGGAATGTGTCCACTCCATGCTCCCGGCAGACATCGTCAGGATTGACCACATTCTTCAGGGACTTGGACATCTTGGCGACGACCTGTTCGAGCGCTTCACCGCTCAGAGTGTGACGTCCCGTCTGCCCCTCGACCGTGACTTCGTCCGCGCTGACCAGGCGGCCGGTGGAATCCTTGTACGCAAAAGCCTGGACCATGCCCTGGTTGAACAGCTGCTGGAACGGCTCCTTGGTGGGCACGAGCCCTTCATCGTAGAGTACCTTGTGCCAGAACCGGGCATACAGCAAGTGCAACACGGCGTGCTCCGTGCCACCGATGTACAGGTCGACGTTGTTCCAGTACTGCACGGCTTCTTGGGAGGCAAAGACGTCGCTGTTATGGGCGTCCATGAAGCGCAGGTAATACCAGCAGGAGCCCGCCCAGCCAGGCATGGTGTCTGTATCGCGCAAGTAGATCTCACCGCTCTTGGGATCCGTCACCTGCACCCACTCGGTAGCCTTCGAGAGCGGCGGTGAGCCGTCAGCAGGAGGCGCGAAATCGTCCATCGGCGGCAACTCCACAGGCAGGTCCTCGTCACGCACGCGCTGATGGGTGCCGTCCGAACCGTGCAAGACCGGGAAGGGCTCGCCCCAGTAACGCTGGCGGGAGAAGAGCCAGTCGCGCAGGCGGTAGTTGACCTTGGCCTGCCCCACCCCACGCTCCGTGACGAGCGCCAGGGCCTTTTCCTTGGCTTGCTCGGTGGGTAGATCGTCCCACAGGGGTGAATGGACACTGATGCCCAAGCCGACGTAGCACTCATCTTCAATGGCTGGCGCCGCATCGCTCTCCTGTTCGGACCGCACGACCTGTCGGATGGTCAAGCCGAAGGCCGTGGCAAATTCGTGGTCCCGCTTGTCGTGCCCGGGGACACACATAATGGCCCCCGAGCCGTAACCCATGAGCACGTAGTCGGCGACCCAGATCGGAATACGGGCCTCGGGATCCGCGGGATCCATGACAGGGTTGAGAGCCCAGGAGCCCGTGAACACCCCCGTCTTGTCCTTGCTCAGCTCCATGCGTTGCAGCTCGGACTTGGAGCTGGCTTCACGCCGATAGGCTTCTACGCTGGCGCGCTCATCCTCACCCGTCAGGCGATCCAGCATGGGGTGTTCGGGGGACACGACCATGAAGGTCGCACCGAACAGAGTGTCGGGGCGTGTCGTAAACACTTCCAGCTGTACGTCTTTGCCCAGAACCGGGAAACGGATTTCCGCCCCCTCTGATCGGCCAATCCACTCGCGCTGCATGGTCTTGACGGAGGAAGGCCAATCCACCTCATCCAAGTCATCGATCAAGCGGTCGGCGTACTCGGTAATCTTCAGCATCCACTGCCGCAAGGGGCGCCGTTCGCATGGGTGATCACCACGCTCACTGCGCCCATCAATCACCTCTTCGTTGGAGAGCACGGTCTTGAGCGCGTCACACCACCAGACAGGGACTTCGGCCTGGTACGCAAGGCCCCGGTCGTACAGCCGCGTGAAGATCCACTGTGTCCAGCGATAGTAGTCGGGAGTGCTGGTAGAAAAACAGCGCGACCAGTCGTACGACAGCCCGATCATCTTCAACTGCCTGCGGTAGTTGGCGATGTTCTCGCCCGTGGTCTCCGCCGGGTGCTTGCCCGTTTGAATGGCGTACTGTTCCGCGGGCAGCCCGAAAGCGTCAAAGCCCATCGGGTGCAGAACATTGAAGCCCTGCATGCGCTTCTTTCGCGCAACAATATCGCTGCCGATGTAGCCCATGGGGTGGCCCACGTGCAGGCCGGCCCCGGAGGGGTAGGGGAACATGTCCAGCACGTAGTACTTGCGCTGCTCGGGAAGGAATCCCTCATCTCCCGGGGACAGTGCGCGGAAGGGGCGGCTCTCCTCCCAGAGGGCTTGCCACTTGGACTCGATGGCTGCCGGATCGTAAGACTGAGACAAGACTGGGCTCCGAGAAGTGCGGTGGGTGAGAGCAGCTGGACTTGGCTCCCACAAACGAAAAGGAGGCCTCCTGACCCCCTTCAGGGGCGCAGAGTCTACAAGGAATTGGCTGGCGGGTCGTTGACGCAGAGGCCGGCGCGCGCCATCTTGGCGCCCCGATCGGCCCGTCAGGTGGGCAGTAGACAACCTGACCGTGCAAGACACGGGGGATTAGCTCAGTTGGTAGAGCGCTTGAATGGCATTCAAGAGGTCAGGGGTTCAACTCCCCTATCCTCCACCACCCACCGGCCGGCGCGGGTTTCCGCGTCGGCCGGTTTCTTTTTGTTCACGCCACGCTCTCTCCTCCGTCTCCGTCTGGAGACCGGGCCCCGCAATCGTTAGCCTCACGAGCCGGCTTTTTCCCGCCATGACTGACCTCTCCCATCCCGACCGCGTGGCCAAGCTGGCCGCCCTGCGCGAGCAGGGTATTGACCCCTATCCCAGCCGGGGCGTTCAAGCCACGCCGATCGCGGATTTGCGCGAACAGGCTGGCACCCAGGAGGAGCCCGGTGAGCTCGTCGGCCAATCGGTCACCGTCGCTGGACGCCTCATGGGATTGCGTGATTTTGGAAAGCTCATCTTTGCCCCGGTGCTGGACCGCACGGGCCGCATGCAGGTGGGACTACAGAAGCAACGCCTGGCGCAATGGTGGCCTCTGCGCAAGAACCTCGACGGCGGGGACCTCGTCGGCATTCGGGGGGAGTTGGGCTTCACCCAGAAGGGGGAACCGACCGTCTGGGCCGAGGAGGTTCAGATCCTGGCCAAGGCCGTGGCGCCCCCGCCCGAGAAGTGGCACGGGCTGACGGACAAGGAAGCGCGCTACCGTCGGCGCTACGTGGACCTTTGGGCATCGGAAGGTGTACAGGAGGTCTTCGTCAAGCGCAGTCGCACCCTGTCGGCCATGCGCAGCTATCTGGAAGAGGAAGGCTACCTGGAGGTTGAAACCCCGACCCTGCACCCCATCTCAGGGGGTGCCGCCGCGCGCCCCTTCGTCACGCATCACAACGAACTGGACGCCGACCTCTACTTGCGCATCGCGCCGGAGCTGTACCTCAAGCGCTTGATCGTGGGCGGCCTCGAACGGGTATTTGAGTTCTCGCGCAACTTCCGCAATGAAGGCGTCAGCTTTCGGCACAACCCTGAATTCACCATGCTCGAGTTGTACGAAGCTCAGGCCGACTACGAGCGCATGATGGAGGTCACAGAGCAGTTGATTGAGCGCGCCGCCGTGGCGGTAAACGGCACGACCGAGATCGAGTTCCGTGGCCAAGCCTACGACCTGCGTGCCCCCTTCCAGCGAGTGCGCTACACCGACCTCTTTGCCCAGCACGTGGGCGCCGAGTTCGACGACAAGGACGCAGTGCGCGTCGTCGCCAAGGGGCTGGGAATCGAAGAACAGGGCGATTACTGGAGGCTCATGAACGATGTGTTCGAGGAGTTGTGCGAGCCGCATCTGGTGGGCCCGGTGTTCTGCACCGACTACCCCGTCGCGATCTGCCCCCTGGCAAAAGCCTCCGCGGACGATTCACGCCTGGCGGAGCGCTTCGAGGTCTTCATCGGCAGCATGGAACTGGGCAATGCCTTCACCGAGCTCAACGACCCGGTGGAACAGGAGCGCCGGTTCGCGGAGCAGGTAGCCTCCAAGGATCCCGAGACCCCCGGGCAGGTGGATGTCGACTACGTACAAGCCCTCGAATATGGCATGCCGCCCACGGGTGGGTTGGGCATCGGAATCGACCGGGTGGTGATGCTGCTCACGGGCTGCGATTCCATTCGCGACGTGCTGCTCTTCCCGGCCATGCGCAAGCTCGACGAGGGCCAGTCGGCGGATGCGCAGGAGTCCGACGCGTAGCATGTACCGCTGGTTCCTCAGCCTGCGCTACCTGCGCGCCCGACGGACGAACTGGATCGGCGCCGTGGGCATCACGGTCGCGGTAGCCGCACTGATCTTGATTCTCTCGATCATGTCCGGGTTCTTGCAAGAGGGCCGCGATCACCTGCGCGGAAACCTTGGCGATCTAATCGTCATGCCCAACCAGGACTACCCACTGCTCGACCGCACCCTGCCCAGGACCAACGAAACCGAACTGATGGAACTCGTTCGGGCGAACCCTCACGTGAGCGGAGCGGCCTTGCAACTGGCCTGGTACGGCATGCTGGTGCCGGACGAGAAGAACGCGCTGCTCCGGCATCCGATTTTTGGGGACCTGTCGCTGATTCACCTGGTCGGCATCGACATTCCTGATGAATACGAGGCCAGCGACCTCTACGAGAACATGCAGCCCTCGGACGCGGATAGCGCGTTCCAAGTCACCCCCGTGGCCGACATGCAGGAGCCTTTCGCTCCCCCATCGTTCTACACTCCCGACGGCGCTCCCAAGGCGGGTATCGTGCTCGGCGCGCAACTGGCGGCCTCGTGGAATCTGCGGCCGGGAGATGAAGTGGAGCTGTTCAGCCTAGGCATCGACCCGGCCACGCGAAGCGTTCAAGGGCAAGGCTGCAACCGGACGTTCGTTGTCACCGGCACGTTTCGCAGCGGCGAGAACGACATGGACATGGAGCGTGTCTACGTTGACCGCCGGGACCTGGCAGACATGCTCGGACGATCGACGGCCTGGAGCCAGGTCCTGATCAAGCTGCACGACTACGAACGGGACAAGGTCGCCGCTGTCGACACATTGCGGCGTAGCCTGGCGGACAGCGGCTTCGTGCACGCCTTGTCCGGCAACGACGTCAGTGACTACTTCAAGGGTGAAGTGCGCACCTGGGAGGACCTGCGGGGCAACATGCTCGGGGCCATCGAGAACGAGAAATCCCTGATGGGCATCATGCTCTCCTTGGTCATGGTCGTAGCCGGCTTCACCGTCTTCGCCATCCTGTCGATGATGGTCACAGAGAAGCGCCGCGACATTGGGATCTTGACCGCCCTAGGTGCCCACCCGCGCGGGGTGATGAGCCTGTTCTTGATGGTCGGATGCTGGCAGGCCTTTTTGGGTGCCAGTGTCGGAGCGCTGCTGGGAGTCGTCGGAGCACTGAACATCGACGCCATCGAGCGCTGGCTTTCGAGCACGTTCGGTATCCAGATCTTCGATCGCACGATCTACCTCTTCGACCACATCCCCAGTGTCATCGAAACGACCGGCGTGGCCCTGATTCTGCTCGGGGCCATCGCCTGCACGCTCATTTTTGCAACCATCCCCGCCTGGCGTGCTGCACGCCTGAACCCCATCGACGCCTTGCGTTTTGAGTGAGATGCAAGGCACCCAGGACTCCTCCAACGCAGCGCAGCGCACAACGCCCGCCCCCGCACCGGACGCAAGCATGCTGCTTGTGGGTCGGGACATTCGGCGTTCCTTCCCCGTGGGCGAACGGCGCCTGGAAGTCCTGCACGGCGTCGACTTGGAATTGGGCCCTGGGCAACGCATCTCCTTGATGGGCGCCTCGGGTGCAGGCAAGACAACCCTGCTCAACATCCTGGGCCTTTTGGACCGACCGACGGAAGGCGAAGTGTGGCTGGACGGCCAAGAAGCGTGGTCCTTGACGACCCGTGAGCGGGCCTTGCTGCGCAATGCGAGCATCGGGTTTGTTTTCCAGTTCTACCACCTGCTGGCTGAGCTCAACGCCCTCGAGAACACGCTTCTGCCGGCCATGATCGCCCTGCCGCCCGCCGCCTACCGCAGTCGCAAGGGTGAATTTGAAGACAAGGCCGCGGCCATGCTTGAGCGCTTTGGCCTGACCAACCGCCTCAAGCATCGACCCGGTCAACTCTCCGGAGGAGAGCAGCAGCGGGTCGCCATCGCGCGCGCTCTGCTCCTCGACCCCCCGCTCATCATCGCAGACGAACCCACTGGCAATCTGGATAGCGCCACCGGAGAACGGGTACTCGAACTGCTGTTCGAGGAACAAGAGTCACGCAGCACCGCCTTGCTGCTGGTCACCCACGACCGGCGTTTGGCCAAGCGCTGCGAGCGCGTCGTGCACATGGAAGACGGCCTTGTGCAGGCCGACTCCACGCTGACCATGCCGACCTAGCGACCCTCGGGGTCGGCGACAAAGAAACTGCCACGCCATCCGAGGCGCTCGCGCAGTCTGCGCCAGGGCGTCACACCGGCTCGAGCGAGCAGTGGATAGGTATTGCGATGGCGCCGAATCGTCACGTGCCCGCCGACTTGCAAGGAGACCAGCGGGTGACCGTCCACGACCAGATTGACCGGGCCCGCGGCATCCGCAACCGCTACGCTCGCCTCCAGCCTGGGATCCAACACGAGGGGTCGGTTCGAAAGCGAGTGGGCTGCGATGGGCGTCACAACAATGCCATTCATGGAAGGAGCCAAGACCGGCCCACCCGCCGCCAGGGAGTAGGCGGTCGAACCGGAGGGGGTGGCAAAAATCAATCCGTCGGCGCGATAGTCCGTCACGACTTCCTCGCCCACCTCTAGCCGTAGAGTCAGCAGGCCGTGGGTGTCACCTCGACTGAGGACCAGATCGTTGAGGGCCACGGCCTTCTGGTCTCCGGCCAACTCGGCCTCCAGCATCATGCGCGCTTCCCATTCGGCCTTGCCCGACAAGACATCCTGCAGCCCTTGTCGCCACGAGCGCGCCTCCACGTGGGCCAAGAAGCCCAGTTGGCCGAACTTGATCCCTACGACGGGTACAGGATCCTCAGCAAAAACCCGCGCCGCCAAGAGCACGCTGCCATCTCCGCCCAGAACGACGACCAGATCCGGACGTTTACCCTCGAACTCGCTCGCGTGGCCCGCGTAGCGCTGGCTGAACGCACGCACGTTCTCTTCGAGCTGCACACCTAGCCCTTGCCCCTCAAGCCATGCGCGCACTTCATCCAATTCAGCTTGCACCTCGCGCTTGTGCGTGTCCGCCAGGACGAGCACCTGCCGCAGACGGCTCGCCAGTTCTTCTGAATGACTCTGTGCCATGGCGTCCCCAGTCCGGCTGGTTCTTACTTGACCGCCTGGTTGGAAAACAATCCCTGCACGGCTCGGCACACCCCTTCCGCATTCAGACCCAAGACCGCTAGCTGCTCTCCCCGGGTCGTCATGTGGTCAACAAATCGATCGGAAATGCCCAGCACCCGTATCTTCGCGGTCGCGGAATCCGAACGACGCGACCCAAGGCGATTGCAGCTCTCCAGGATCGCCGAACCAAAACCACCCGCACGTTGGTGATCTTCCAACGTCACAATGTATTTCATTGAACGCGCGTGCTCGGCCAACAACTCTTCATCAAGGGGTTTCGCCCAACGCGCATCCACCACCGTCACGGACAGACCCTGGGCCTCGAGTAGGTTGGCCGCTTGCAGGGCCTCCTCGACCATGGAACCCAAGGCCCAAATGGCCACTTGCCCCCCCCCGCGCAACACCTCGGCCTTGCCGGGCAGCATCTCGCGCCGCTCTTGTTCGTGTACGGCCTCTTGTGTGGGACAATTGCCGCGCGGGAATCGCAGGGCGACCGGCCCTCCGTGAGCCAGTGCGAGGGCCAGCATGCGGCGCATGTCCGTCTCATCACGCGGTGCACCGAGGACCATATTGGGCAGCACCCGTAGGTACGCCAAGTCGAACACGCCGTTGTGCGTCGGGCCATCCTGTCCCACCGGACCGGCACGGTCCAAGACGAGCGTCACAGGCAGGCCCTGCAGAGCGATTTCCTGGAACACCTGATCGTATCCCCGCTGAAGGAAGGTGGAGTAGATCGCCGCCACAGGCCGCAACCCTGAGCGTGCCATGCCTGCCGCCATGGCCAACAGGTGCTGCTCGGTAATGCCCGTATCGTGGAAACGACCGGGGAAGCGTTCGGCGAACCCGTCCAGGCCGGTGCCCGAGCACATGCCGGCGGTCAGAGCGCGGATACGCACGTCCCCTTCGGCCAGGCCGCAGAGGGCTGCGGCGAACGCCTGCGTAAAAGAAACCGGAGCAGGTCCGGTGGGCTCGATCTCGCTGCGAGCCGCTTCGGCGGCCACCTTGCCAGGCGCAGAGGGCTTGACCGCATGGACCCGTTCAGGATGATTGGGAGCCTTGGGGTGCCCCTTGCCCTTCTCGGTCAGACAGTGCAACACGACAACGCCTTCCAATTGGCGGACGCGTTCGAGCGAGCGCACAAGACCTTCGACATCGTGCCCGTCGATCGGCCCGACGTAGGTGACACCCAACTCCTCAAATACGTGCCCGGGCACTACGGTGTGGCGCATAACCTCGCCGAGGTCATCAATCGCCTTGTCGAGACGCGGGCCCACAAGTGGGATGGCATGGATCAGGTTCTTGGTCTCTTGGCCCGCCCGTTGCACCAGGCGATTGGAACGAATGCCAGAGAGGTAGCCAGCCAAGGCGCCCACGGACTTGGAGATTGACCACTCGTTGTCATTGAGAACGACCAACATGCGGCTGCCCGAGGCGCCGCCGTAGTTCAGGGCCTCGAAGGCCACGCCCGCCCCAAGGCTTGCGTCCCCGATCACCGAGACCACGTGCGGGGGATCCTCTTCTAGCGCCGCTGCGGCGGCCATGCCGAGCCCCAGAGAGATGGACGTTCCCGCGTGGCCCGTGTGAAAGAGGTCGTATTCGGACTCGGACGGATTGGTGAACCCGCACAGACCGTCCGTTTGGCGCAATTGAGCGAATCCCTCGCGACGCCCCGTCAATACCTTGTGCGGATAGCACTGGTGGCTCACGTCCCACACCAGTCGATCGCGGCGAAAGTCAAACACGCGGTGCAGAGCGACGGTCAACTCCACGATGCCCAAGTTCGAGCCCAGGTGACCTCCAGTCCCCTGCACGCTCTCGAGCAAAAAGGCACGCAACTGATCGCAGAGCTCCGGCAGCTGGTCGGCTTTCAATTCACGCAGGTCCGCGGGAGAGAGGACCTGATCCAGAAGCGCCGTCGAGCTGGCGTGAGACTCTTGGGGTGAACTCATGGACATCGCCACTCCACTATACCCGCTGCAACGCCCGCAATAACCCAAGTGAACCCAAAGGGCCCGGGAGGATGCGCCCTAGCGAGTCCGTTCCAGCAAGTGATCCACGAGGGCCAAGGCCATGCCCTGCTCCGGGCAACCCGCCGCCAGGCCGGCCTCCCGGGCCTCACGGGCTAGGCGTTGAGCCTCGTCTCGTGCACCGTCCACACCCAGGGTGGCCACGAGTGTCGCCTTCTGATCGGCCGCGTCCTTTCCAGGGGTCTTGCCCAGGCTTTGCGCGTCACCCGTCACATCCAGCAGATCATCCACGGCCTGGAAGCACATGCCTAGGCCTTGGCCGTAGCGCCGCCATTGTGAACGTTGTTCCGGCTCAGCTCCGCCTGCCAGTGCGCCCATCTCCACGGCGGCTGCGATCAGGGCGGCGGTCTTGGATGTGTGAATTGCACGCACTCCCTGCGCATCCACCACCTCGGCCAGACCCGTCGCGGCCAGGTCCAAGGACTGCCCGCCCACCATCCCCCCCGGCCCCGCGGCGCGTGCCAAGATGCCGACGTGAATCTCGGGCTGGGAAGCCCTTGTCAGCCATTCGAACGCCAAGCACTGCAGCGCGTCGCCCACCAACACAGCCTCGGCTTCACCAAAGACCTTGTGCACGGTGGGACGATTGCGGCGCAGGTCGTCGTCGTCCATGCAGGGCAAGTCGTCGTGCACGAGGCTGTAGGTGTGCATCATCTCGATGGCCACCGCCGGAACGCCAGCCTGCCGGTCGTCGCCGCCGAGCTGACTGCAAACCAAACGCACCAGCGCCGGTCGCAGCCGCTTGCCTGGGCCCAACAGCGCGTAGCGTAGGGCCTCGGCGTGCGCCTCTGGGCCCAAGTCCAGAGTTTCCAGGGCTGCCTGCAACTGCTCATCCGCCCAGACGCGGGTCTGAGCCAGCCAATCCACGAGGGGAGCAGCTTGGGGGGCCGAACTCATCGTCCCTCGGACGAATCAGGCGTCGCGTCTGGGTCACCCTCGAAGGGCGTCAGCTCGCCTTCTGCTTGTTGCCCGAGTTCCTCGACTTGACGCCGGTAGCCCTCGAGCATCTCGCGGCAGCCCCCCAACAAGGCCACTCCCTCACGGTAGCGCTCGATGGACGATTCAAGCCCTAGGCCGCCCTCCTCCAGGGCCGCCACGATTTCTTCGAGGCGCTCGAGGCGCTGGTCAAAATTCTGGGACTCGGGCTCTTTCTCCTTCGACTTCTTGGGTGCCATGGCGGGCAGTGTAACGCACGGACGAGCGGGGAGCGCGCTATGCTCGCCCTGTGCTGCCCGCCCCCCTCGTGCGCCTGTTGTTTCTGACCGCCCTCGTGTGGGGCATGGGAAGCCTGCGCGCTGGCTTTGCTCTGGACGACCTGGAGGTCCTGCAACGAAACCCTGTCGTTGAAGGCCAGGTTCCCTGGGTTGAGGCCTTTCGCCAGGACTACTGGGCGCACCATCCTGCGGGCAGCGCGGGGCACTACCGCCCCTTGGCAAGTCTAAGCCTGCGACTGGATCATCATCTTTGGGGCCTCACGCCCCGGGGCTACCACATCACGAATCTGCTCCTGCATCTCGCGGTCGTCGCTCTCGCGGGCTGCCTGCTCCAACGCCTAAGCAGCGAACGGACCCCGGCCGCGTGGCTGGGATTGGCCGTGTTTGCGTTGCACCCTGGACTCTGCGACTCGATTGTCTGGATTTCAGGTCGCACGTCCATGCTCTCCGCTTTGCCCGCACTCATCGGCGGCCTGTTATTGCTGCGACCCAATCCTGCATGGCGCATCGTGCTCATCAGCGCCTTGGCCGTAGCCGGCTCTCTGCTGGGTAAGGAGGACGGAGCACTCTTCGCCCTGCTGCTGCCCATGATCGCGGCCCGTGCTGCGGGCCGGCGGGCAGGCATGGGCGCTGGATTGGGTGCGCTGATCGCGTTCGGGACCTACGCCTACCTGCGACACGCAGCCCTGGGACAGTGGGTGCCCGCGGCGACCCACTCCCCCCTGGCAGAAGCCGGACTCATGCAGCGTCTACGCATGGGAGGCAGCGCTCTGTGGAGAGTCCTGGAGACCGCACTCACGCCCTTCCGCTCAGGCTCACCCCAACTGCGGCCGGAACTACTGAGCCGCACTGCGCCCTGGCTGGCGTGGGCAACTCAATTCGCCCTGGCAACGGCTTGCGTCGGTGGGCTGTGGATTCTGGCGCGCGCACGACGTCCGCTGCTCGGCGCCTCACTGCTGCTCAGTTCCCTGGGGCTGCTGGTGCATTCACAGTTCATTCCCAGCGGTGAGTTGTTCGGCCCGCGCTTCCTGTACCTGCCCCTGCTGTTCGGGACCGTCCCCCTACATCTGGTGCTGCAACGCCTCCGCACCCTGCACGCCGGGACCGGGTGGCTGCTGGGATTGCTGGCCTTGGCGAGCTTCCCCTGGGTGTGGAACCAATCCAGCACCTACAGCAGTCGCAGCAGCTACTGGAATGCCGTGCTCGAAGCAGATCCCACCTCACCCCAGGCTTGGAACGCACTGGGCAACGCCGCCCTGGAAGCCAACCGCAGCGACGAGGCACGCGCGGCTTGGGTGCGTGCCACCGAACTCGACCCCCAGTACTCGCGGCCCTGGAACAATCTGGGCGGCCTGGCCCTGCGTGAAGACCAGTTGGATCGCGCCTTGGAGCAGTTCGAGCGGGCCACTCAAACGGGCCCCCGCAACCCCGCGGCCTGGGCCAACCTGGGCCAGGTCAAACTGCGGCTGTCTAAATCTGGCGAGGCCGTTCGGGCCTACCGCAGAGCCTGCTCGCTGAGTCCCTCCGTGGCCGCATTCTGGCGTGGCTTGGCGCGCGCGGCGGACGCCGATGGCCAAGTGGATCTAGTCAGCGAAGCTCTGAGGACCGCCCTCGAACTGAATCCGCAGGACCCGCTGACCCAGGCTGTGGGTCGCAGGTTGGGCCCACGCTAGCTCAGTCGCTTGCGGCGGCGCCCCACTGAAACGTGATGTCCATTTGTACGTTGCCCCCCAAAGTGGCGTGCACGGGGCAGCCCAAGGCCGCCTTCTCGAGTGCGGCTTGAATCTTCTCTTCCGGTTGCACGGGCACCTGAATGCGCACATCCAGTCGCTCGATCCGGCGCGGTCCTTCGGTTGCCATGACCTTGGTCACGGAAGCGGATGCTCCTTGCAGATCGATCGCACGGCGCTCGGCCACGATGCCCATCAGGGTGAGGATGCAACTACCCAAGCCTGTGGCCACCAGATCTGTGGGCGAAAAGGACTGCCCCTTGCCCTGGTTGTCCAGGGGCGCATCGGTGATCAGGACCTGGCCAGATGGCCCATGGGTGGCTGCCGTTCGCAGGCCGCCCTTGTAGACAACGTCGATTTGAACCATGACGGGATGGGATAAGGGTTTGGGGTGAAGCCAGAGGGTAGCGCGGCCCCGCGCACCGTGGGTACCGTGTGTCCATGAAGCTGAACGACAATCCCCTTGCGTTGGTGACCGGCGCATCGGCTGGCATCGGGGCCGCCAGCGCGCGGGCCCTGACCGCTGCCGGGGCCCGGGTCTTGCTGGTGGCCCGCAGAGTCGAGCGTTTGCAGGCTCTGGCCGCAGAACTGCCGGGGGCTGAAGTCTTGGCCCTGGACGTACGCGATGCGGATGCGGTGCGCTCGGGCCTCCGAGAGCGCCCCATCGACATTGCCCTGCTCAACGCTGGCCTGGCCCGAGGAACAGCAACCCTCCAGGAGGGTGATCCGTCTGATTGGGATGAGATGCTGGATACCAATGTGAAGGGCGTCCTGCATTGCGCACGCGCCGTACTTCCGGGCATGCTCGAGCGCGGCCGGGGGGACATGGTGCTGCTCGGTTCGGTGGCCGGCCGCCAGGTGTATCCGGGCGGCAACGTCTACAACGCCAGCAAGTTCGCCGTGCATGCGTTGTACCAGGCCCTGCGACTCGACGCGGGGGGACGTGGGGTGCGCTTCACGACCTTGGATCCAGGCATGGTCGAGACCGAATTTGCCAAAGTGCGCTACCGGGGCGACGCGACCCAAGCCCACGCGGTCTACGAGGGCATGCAACCACTCACCCCGGAGGACGTGGCCGATGCGTTGGTCTACGCCGTCACACGCCCGGCTCACGTCAATGTGGGAGAGATCGTCCTGTGGCCGACGTGCCAGAGCAGCACCCGGGACGTGGCCCGCTCTTAGCGGCCAGATGCGGGCGGCCCTCCTAGCCAACCAAGCTCCGAGCGCGGATAATTCTCGGCCCATGAGTGTCCCCCAAGAGAACCCCCTGGATAGGGAAATTGAAGCCGCGCTAGACGGCGTCGACTTGCAGAGTCTGGGCCAGGAATCCGACCAGGCCCCCGCTAGCGGTCGTGGCAGCGACAAGCTTTGGCCTGGCGTGGTGATTGGCGTCAGCGGCGATGACGTGATCGTCGAACTGGGCCCGCGCATGCAGGGCGTTTGTTCTCTGCGCGAGTTCGAGCGCCCGCCCGAGGTAGGGACCCAGTTGCGTTTTGCCATGCGCGGCCGCGAGGACGACTTGTGGGTCCTTTCGATTCAAGCCGCGAAAGAAGTCGCAGCCTGGGAGAGTCTGGAGGCTGGATCGCATGTCAAGGCACGTGTGAGCGGACAGAATCAAGGCGGGCTCGAATTGCGCATCGGCAAGAACGAGGCCTTCATGCCCGCGAGTCAGGTCTCCATCGACAGAGATCTGGACCCCGCCTCCCTACTCGGTCAGACCCTGATCTGCGAAGTAGTCGAGGTCGACCGTGGTCGCAAACGCTGCGTACTCTCCCGCCGGCGGGTGGAGGAAAGCGAGCGCAGCCAGGCCCTGCAGGAGAGCATCGGCAAACTGCACACCCACATGGTGCTCATGGGCAAGGTCACGCGCATTGAGTCGTTCGGTGCGTTCGTGGACCTGGGAAACGGCCTGGAAGGACTTCTGCACGTCTCCAACATCTCGCGTCAGCGCGTAGAAAACCCTGCGGATGTCCTAGCCCAAGGCCAGGAGGTGCAGGTCAAAGTGCTGGACATCAAGGACGGTGGCAAGCGCATCGGCCTGGGCATGAAGCAACTGGAGCCCGATCCCTGGGACGAGGTCCCCAGTCGCTACCCCGCCGACAGACAGGTGTCCGGCAAGGTGACACGCATGATGGACTTCGGTGCGTTCGTGGAGTTGGAGCCTGGACTCGAGGGCCTGCTGCACGTCTCCCAACTGGGTACGGAGCGTGTGCGCCGGCCCAGCGATGCCTTGCAAGAAGGCGAGGAACTCACCGTGCGCATCGTCAGCGTGGACGCCGGCGCGCGCCGCATCGCCCTCTCACGCCTGGACGCGCGGGGAGCCGTGATCGGGTCGGAGGACGCCGTGGACGCGGACGTCATCGAGGAGGCCCTGGCCAAACCGGAAGGCGGGAACCTCGGCACGAATCTCGGATCCCTGTTCGCCAAGGCACTGCAGAACCGACCGGACGAAGAGTCCGACTGACCGTTGGGGTCAGTAGCTCTCGTTTGGGCCCGGGAATTCACCCGAGCGCACATCGCCGAGGTAGTGCTCGAAGGCCGACACCATGTCGTCGGCCATAGAGGCGTAACGACGCACGAAGCGCGGGCTGAAACGAGTACAGATGCCCAGCATGTCGTGGGTGACGAGGATTTGTCCATCGCACCCCTCGCCAGCTCCGATCCCGATCACGGGCACCGAGACGGACTCGGAAACTTCGCGAGCCAGGTCGCCCGGCACCTTCTCTAGGACGATGGAGAACGCGCCCGCGTTCTCGAGGCGCACGGCATCTCGGCGCAACTCCTGGGCCTCGTCCTCGTCGCGCGCGCGCACTTGATAGGTGCCGTACTTGTGAATGGACTGGGGCATCAGCCCCAGGTGACCCATGACGGGAATCCCGGCTGCGACGATGCGCTGCACGGTTTCACACACGCTCTCACCGCCCTCCAGTTTGACGGCTTCGACGCCAGCCTCCTTCACCATGCGACCGGCGTTTCGCAAGGCTTCGTCAGAATTCACTTGGTAGGACATGAACGGCAGATCTCCCACGACCAAGGCACGCTGCACTCCTCGGCGAACGAGCGATGCGTGGTAGACCATGTGCTCCATGGTTACCGTCACCGTTGTGTCGAGACCCTGCACCACGGTGGATACCGAGTCCCCTACCAAAATCAGGTCGATGCCCGCCTGATCCAGGAGGCGAGCCATCACCTGGTCGTAGGCGGTCAGGCAGGCGATGCGCTGGCCACGCTCTTTCATCAGCCCGAGTCTGCGCGTCGTGACCTTGTTGCGAGTCAGGTCTTGCGGCTCGATGCCGTCCAGGGGTTCGTCAGGGGATTGGCTCATGGTCGTGTCGGTGCTCTCGGGCAGTCTACTGCGAAACAGAGTTCAAAGCGCCCTGCAGCCAGGTCTGGGCACTCAAGGCTCCGTCCAATGCCGCACTCATGATGCCTCCGGCATAGCCGGCACCCTCGCCTAGTGGATAGAGCCCCTGCCAACCCACCGCAGCCCGGCTTTCAGCCTCACGGGGGCAGCGCACGGGGCCTGAACTGCGAGACTCCACTCCTACCAGGATCCCCGAGCCGCCTCCAAAACCTGGCAGCATCTGCTCAAACCGCTGCAGTCCACGCCGCAAGGCAGTGCAACTATCCGCAGGCAGCAAGTGGTCCAAGCGACCCGCAACGGTCCCAAAGGTGTAGCTCGTCTTTAGCTCACCGGCGGAGGCGCGACCCGCGAGGAAGTCCGGCACACGTTGGGCGGGCGCCGTGTAGTCCCCACCGCCGGCAGCAAAGAAACTGGCTTCAAAATGCTTCTGGTACTCGACCCCTGCAAAGGGGCCAGACCCGTAGGCTGCAAAAGCGTCAGGAGACACCGTCGTGACGAGCGCCGCGTTGGCAAAGGGCGATGAGTGGGACGAGTTACTCATACCATTGGTGCACAGGAATCCGGCCTCGTTCACGCTGGCCACGATCTTCCCGCCCGGGCACATGCAGAACGAATGCACGCCGGGCAGTCCCTCGCCAGCCCTGCACTGCAATGTATAACTCGCCGGCCCCAGACTGCTGCTGGGATCCCCGTCGCCGTAGCGCCCTAATGTAATCAACTCCTGTGGGTGTTCAACGCGCACTCCAAACTGAAAGGGCTTGGGTTCAAAAGCCAGGCCCTGTTCGTGAAGCGCGTGCCAAGTATCCCGCGCGCTGTGCCCCAAGGCGAGGAACAACACGTCGCAAGGCAGCTCGCCGGCGGAGGTCGCCACGCCCAGCACCTGTCGCGGAGGCCCCTCTTCGATGAGCAGGGATTCCAGGCGAACCCCGTAGTGAAATTGCACTCCCTCAGACTCCATACGCTTGCGCAGTTGCGGCAGAACGACGTGCAGTCGGTCCGTCCCGATGTGAGCGCGCGAATCGTAGAGGATGTCGGGCTGTGCGCCACAGGCCACGAGCTCCTCGAGAATGGGAACTTCCAAGTGACTGTTGACGCGCGTGTACAACTTGCCGTCGGAATAGGTCCCGGCTCCGCCCTCGCCAAAGAGCAGATTGCTGTCCGGGTCGAGTTTCCCGTGGCGGTGAAATGACGCCAGCGTCTTGGAACGCTCCTGCACCGCCTGACCCCGATCAATCAGATCGACCTGAATCCCGTGGCGTGCGAGCACCAGGGCCGCAAACAAGCCTGCGGGTCCCGCACCCACGACCACAGCCCGCGTGCCCTGGCGAGTGCTGTCCACGGCCGCCAGGTCCAAGCTGCCTGGGCCTGGAGCCGCGCGTACACGGCCTTGCTTCAACAGGCTGGTCAGGCGAGCGCGCTGCGCGCCGCGGTCCACGACCACATCCACCTGGCAAACAAAACGTAGGTCTGCCCTCCTCCGCCGGGCGTCCACAGAGCGTTTGACGATTCGAAAGCCGCGCAACTCAGCGGGTTCGAACCCCAGCCGGCGGGCCGCACGTGCACGCAACACGGACTCGGGCTCGTCCAACGCTTGCACCAGGTTGGAAAGCCGCCAAGTGTCGAATTCTGTCGTGGCGGGAGCGCTTCTGTGCTCGGGAGAATGAGGAGAGTCGCCCATGTCGGCAGGTATTCTAGATCGCTGGGCACTGCCACGGGAACCGCTGCTGCTCTACCCTCTGGCCATGACTCAGGAGTTCCAAGGCCTGCAGCGCGAGCTGCTCGATGCTCCCGATAGGGACACCTGTCCCGGCGCGCGACCCGTGCTCGCCTACCGCGAGGAAGACGACCCCGAGTATTTGGCCGCCCTCGATGCTTGCGCCCGTGCGCGAGTAGGGCTTCAGCGGCGCGGCGCGTGGCATGGTCAATGGGTCGAACTCGAGGCCCGCCAGGCACCGGTGGCCACCCGCCCCACAGCCGCCCTGCTCGAGGAGCGCTGGTTTCGCGCTCGGCCAATCCTGAGACCAGGCTTGCTCGAGCGTGGCGGCGACTGGAACAACCAAGCGCAAGAACGACTCCAGCTGTTTGAGGCCCTACAGGCTCCGGAAGGCTTGGCCGAATTCATCGCCACCCGCCCGCGGGCACAGGGACCCCATTGGCGTCCCACGGGAGCGATGCCACTACACGACCCGGCTCGGGATCTGGCCTGCCTGGGCCTGGCGAGCGATAGCGGGCGCGGGTTGTGGGTCAAGACTGGCCACCTGTCCAGTTTCGAGGCGGACCGTTCCCTGCGCTTGCGCATCTCCTCCGGACGCGAGGGTGCCGATGACGCCAATCGAAACCTGGAGACGCAGCGTCAAGTCCAAGCACTGGCCCAGCAACTCTTGCCCGAGACTCGCAGCATCGAGTCCACGACTTCCCTGATCGAACCCCTCGAGTCTTGGGTCGACGGCCCCGTGTTCTTCACGCAACACATCGCCTACTGGAATGCCCCACACGGCGGCGCCTTGATGCACCACGACTCCTTTCGCGAGCCCCTTGAGGGTGGGCAGCGGGGAGTGGTCTACGTGCAGCTCGCAGGTCGGACCGCGTGGCTGGCCCTTTCCATCGAGGACCTCAGCCGGCGTGTGATCGAGTTCGTCGAGTACATGCAGGAGGGAGAATTAGCCTGGGTCCGCGAAGAGCTATTTCCTGAGCCGGAGACCTTCCAGTGGCTTGAGCGCATGATCTTGCGCTTCGGCCGGGTGCGCAAGGAACTTGGCAAGCCTGGGTGCGGGCGCCTGGGTGCCCTGGTGGGACGTGGCCCCGAATTCACCTCCCTCTTGGCGGATGCGGGTCATGCGTACATCTTGGAAGCGGGCGATGGGATCATTCTTCCCAACCAAGGGCTCGAGTGCACCTGCATGCACTCGGTGTTTTGCGCCTCGGAAGAGCCCGCCTACGGAGTTTCGATGGCCGTGCGAGAAGCCGCTCCCCCGGCTTCGGCCCAGCGCCGGGAAGGTCCCCCGTCCGGCGCGCGGCGCAATCGACGTAGGGGCAAGTGAGTCCATGCACAGTGGAGCCCTGGGCCGACTGCGCCGCGCGGGGCCCTTAGAATCGTCCCGAGCAGTTTAGTACGCTCGCGCCAGATGCCTGCAGCGCCCCCCACTCCCGCACCCAGCGAAATCGCCCCGGCCCTCTCCGACCTGGGGTTGGATGGAGCCGGTCTGTCGCCCCTGGGCAACGGCATCGAAGGCAACAAACTGTGGTGCACGCCCGGGGACCCCGATTCGAACCCAGTCGAGCTGGGCCGCCTGGCCTTTGAGCTTGGCCAGGGGGCGACGCTGTTGCTGTTCATCCCGGGGCCACCTCCGCTCAAGACCCTGGCCGCATGGCGCAATGCCCTCTGGCCACTCTTGCACATGCCTGCCTGGTACCGTTTCGACGCGCAGACCGTGGAACGCGTTGAATACGAACGCAGGACGCAGGTGGGCCAGTCTGCCCTCTCGGGCGCCCTACTCGTGGCCCGCCGTCGAACGGAATTGATGTCACCTGGGGCGACCATTACCAAGTTCGATACCAACGCTGCGGGCTGGGACGGCCAACCCGGTGGCCCGGGCTACCCACACTTTCGGTGGATGCGTCGACTCGTGGGTCGCTTCGCGCGCCGCAAGAACCCGCGCAACATCCTCGACTTTGGTTGCGGTGCAGGCTGGTGTGGCATCGAAGCGGCAAAGGGCGCCTCGCAAGCCCGCCTGTGCGCCTTTGACCCCAGCCCCAAGATGGTCGAACAGGCGGCGAGTAATGCACAACAGGCCGGAATCGTGGAATTCGAGGGACGCACGGGCTTCGGCGAGCAACCACCCTTCCCGAGTCCGGGAGAAGATCCCTTCGACCTCGTCATCAGTTCGGGCGTGGTCAGCTTTTCCCCCGACCCGCAGGCCTGGATGGATGGCATCGCAAGCACGCTCGCCCCAGGGGGAGATCTGGTGGTTGGGGACATCCACCGAGACTCCATCGGTTTCCGGGCGCGACGTCGCTCTCGACCAGTGCTGCCAAGTCGTGAGCTCTCTGCGCTGACCTGCGCCGAGCTTCAAGAGGGAATGCTGCAGCGCGGATTCGAAGTCGTTCGCTCGACGGGTTACCAGCTCACCTGGCCGGTTCCGCAGGCCATGCACTTGAACGAGACGCGGCTGGGCGGGGCCCTCACCTACCCGCTCCTCTGGGCCAACCAGTTGGCCGCGGGTCTCGATCGACGCACCGGGCTCGTGCCGGCCAGCTGGTTCGACTCCTGGGCCGTTCACCTACGGCGCAGGTGAGGGCTAGCTCGGGTCAGGGCTGCTCGGGGCGCGGAATCGAATCCGGGTCTTCCTCGGCGGTCGATGGCGATCCGGCGCGGGCCTCGATGCCCTCAGACAAGCCCCTCGCGGATTCGTCGAGCGCACCTTCAAGCTGGTCCTGATCGGGCACGGCTTCGGGCTCCGGCTCAGAACGGGGAGGGGCAGCCGGCTCGGAGTCAGGGGGTTGGGCGTCTTGAGTCGTGACAGGTTCATCGGGGAGTTCTGGTTCGGATGGCAGCTCGCTTGCATCGACTGCTTCGCCTGGGACTCCGCAGGCGGCCTTGGAACTCGTTCCGTAATCGATCAATTTGGCCAGCATGCCCAGCATGTCTTCGCGCGCGACGATGCAGTCGACCTGACCCTTCTCGAGCAAGAATTCCGAACGTTGAAAACCTGGGGGCAGCTCCTGTCGAATGGTGGTCTTGATCACCCGCGGCCCCGCGAAGCCGATCAGCGCTCCCGGTTCGGCCAGGGTCAGGTCGCACACCGATGCAAACGAAGCCGTCACCCCACCCGTTGTAGGGTTGGTCTGAACGCAAATCGAGAACCCCCCTGCGCTGTTGAGTTGCGCCAAGGCCGAACAGGTTTTGGCCATCTGCATGAGGGACAGCATGCCCTCGTGCATGCGCGCCCCACCCGAACTGGTAAATAGAATGAGTGGCAGGTTGCGTGACCGAGCGACATCTGTTGCCAAGGAAACCTTCTCCCCAACGACCTCCCCCATGGACCCCCCAAGGAACTTGAAGTCGAGCACGGCGATCACCACAGGACGACCGAGGATTTCACCCGTCCCACAAATCAACCCCTCCTTCTCGCCGCACTTCTGCATGGTCTTCGAGATCTTCTCGGAGTACGGCACGGCATCGGTGAACTCCAGACGATCAACGGCCTCCAGGTCGGCGAACATCTCGTTCCATGTCCCCTGGTCCAGGGTCATCGCCACTCGTTCGCGGGCGGGGACCGTGAAATGAAAGCTACATGAGGGACAGGTGTGCGCTTTGGCCTCGAGTTCCTTGCGGTAGATCGTCGTGTCACAGGAGGGACACTTGAGCCACAAGCCCCCGGGCATGTCTTTCTTTTTGAAGCGTAGGCCCGAGAGGCGCCCGCTGGGTTTTTTCTTCGGTCCCGACACGCCTAGGCCTCGCTCCCCGCAGGCAGGACGGCCTCAGCCGCAGCACGCAAGGCAGCAATCGTGGCCGCCATATCCGGCGGTCCAAAGATCGCCGAACCTGCAACAAAGGCATTGGCGCCCGCCGCCGCACACTGGGGCAAGGTGTTGGGGTCCAGGCCTCCATCCATCTCAACGTGTCCTTCGTAGCCCACCCTGCGCAGCCAGCGAGTCTTCTCCAGCGCGCCCTCAATAAAACTCTGACCTCCAAACCCCGGATGAACACTCATCACGAGGGCCAGGTCCACGCTTCCCAGGACAGGCTCCAGGACTTCAACCGGAGTATCCGGACTGACTGCAACACCCACCTGTGCAACGCCATGCTCACGGAAAGCGCTCACGACCTCAAGGCAAGCCTCCTTGCTGGGGGCAACCTCCCAGTGGAACGTCAAGACGTCCGCACCGGCCGCCGCATAGGCTTCGGCGTAGTCCATGGGGTTCGTGATCATCAGATGCACATCCAGCGGAATGCTGGCCGCTCGGTTGATGGCTTTCACGAGGGGCGGGCCGATCGTCAGGTTAGGCACGAAGTGGCCATCCATGACGTCCACGTGCAACCAATCCGCGCCGGCGGCTTCGGTGCGTCGAACCTCAGCGGCTATTTGCCCAAAATCACAGGACAAGAGCGAGGGAGCAATTCGAATCGGGGGGGTTTGCATGGGTCCTTCGCCGGGGAGGTGAGCGCTAGACGGGGCTTTCTAGTCTAGGGGGCGGGAGGCCCTACCCCAAGGCCTCGATACCGGGCAGGACCTTGCCCTCAAGCAACGCGAGGGAGGCCCCTCCGCCGGTGGAGATGTGAGACATGCAATCGGCGAGGCCCAGTCCCGTCACCGCTGCCACGGAATCGCCGCCGCCCACGACGGTGTACCCAGGGCAATCGGCCAGCGCTCGCCCCACGGCCTGCGTACCCGCGCGGAAGGGCTGCATCTCAAACACGCCCATGGGGCCATTCCAAACCACGGTACGAGCACCCGCAACGACCTCCACGTATCGCTCGCGCGTGCGCGGGCCAACATCCAGGCCCATCCAGCCCGCCGGAATGGCGGGTCCACAAACTCGCGTCGACGCCTCTGCGGAGAACTGCTCCGCGGCCACGTGGTCGAGGGGCAAGAGCAGATCCACGTCACGCTCGCGGGCCTTGGCCTGCGCCGCCCGACAGAGGTCCAGTTGAGCCGGTTCGACTAGGGAATCCCCCACTTCGATGCCCTGGGACAAGAGGAATGTATAGGCCATGCCCCCGCCCACCAAGATGCTGTCGACCTTCTCCAGCAGGTGATCGATCACCGTCAACTTGTCCGACACCTTGGCCCCCCCGAGGATCGCGACCAATGGACGCTGCGGACTCTCCAAGACCTGGGCGAAGGCGTCCACCTCCTTCTCCAACAGTCGACCTGCCGCGGACGGCAGGAGCCGTGGAATGCCGGAAACCGAAGCGTGATCCCGGTGGCAGGCGCCAAATGCCTCACCTACGAAGCAGTCCCCCAGAGCCGCAAAGGCCCGGGCCAATTCAACGTCACCCTGGGTCTCCCCAGGATGGAAACGCACGTTTTCGAGCAGCACGGTCGTCCCCTCCGTCGCTTGCCCGATGGACTCGGCCACGCAATCGCCCGTGGACTCATTGAGTTTCAAGACCGGCGAACCGAGCAATTCCTGCAGCCTTGTCGCGATCGGGTCGACACGCAACGACTCGACGACTTCGCCCTTGGGTCGACCAAAGTGACACAAGCAGATGGGCTTCCCACCCTGCTCCAAAATGTGACGCAGGGTGGGAAGGGCCGCGCGGATACGGGTGTCATCCCGGATTGCGCCACGCTCGTCCAGGGGCACATTGAAGTCCACTCGCACGAGTACCCGCTGCCCGCGCAGCGCCAGACTCTCCAGTAGGGGGGCGTTGAGAACACTCATGGGCGAATCCTGGCCCTCAGAGACTCAGCGCTTCTTCTTGGCGGGTTTCTTGCGTGCCTTGGGCTTGAGGCCGTGGGCTTTGCGCATCAACTGCACGACCCGGTTGGAGTAACCGCACTCGTTGTCGTACCAGGAGATCACTTTGACCGAGTTCCCACCAATCGACATGGTGGCGCCCCCATCGATGATCGAGCTGTGCGGGTCGCCCACAATGTCCGAGGACACGATAGGGTCGTCCGTGTAGGCCAGGATGCCTTTTAGCGGGCCGCGCTTGGCCGCAGCGGAGAGAACCTGGTTGACTTCCTCGCGAGTCGCCTTCTTCTTGAGTGTGGCCACCAGGTCCACAACCGATCCGGCGGGTACGGGCACGCGCAGGGAGCAGCCGTCCAGCTTGCCCGCCAAGTGCGGCATGATTTTGCCCACCGCGCGAGCGGCGCCCGTGCTCGTGGGAATGATGTTCACGGCCGCGGCGCGTGACCGTCGCAAGTCAGAGTGCGGCAGATCGAGCACGCGCTGGTCATTGGTGTACGCGTGTACCGTGGTCATCAGTCCGTGCTTGATTCCAAAGGCGTCGTCCAAGACCTTGGCGAGGGGCGCCAGGCAGTTGGTGGTGCAGGAAGCGTTGGAAATGATGCGGTCGGTGGCTTTGAGCTCGCTGTCGTTGACACCCATCACAATCATGGCGTCGATGGCGTCCTTGGGGGGAACCGTGAGCAGCACTTTTTTGGCGCCTGCGTCGAGGTGCTTGGTGCAGGCTTCGCGGGTAGCCAGGACGCCCGTGGCCTCGACCACGAAATCGACCTTGTTGGCCTTGTGCGGCAGGTTGGAGGGATCACGTTCGGCCGTGATCGGAATGCGCTTGCCGTCCACGGAAATGGCGCCCTGCATGGCCTTCACCTTGCCCGGATAGCGCCCCAGGACCGAATCGTACTTGAGCAGGTGCGCCAGCGTCGCCGGGTCCGTGAGGTCGTTGATGTGCACGACCTCGCACTTGGGGGTGTTCTGCAGGATTCGGAAGACGTTCCGGCCGATGCGGCCGAAGCCGTTGATCGCAATGCGCATGGGAGAGTAGGGGGGCTGTTGGAGGCTTGAATCCGGCTTATGGCCGGGAGTCAGCCCCCGCTCAGATAGCAAGGAGTAGGAAGTTGGAATTTGGCTCCTGGGCCTGGCTCGAGAACGGGCCCAAAGCGTAGGTTTCCGTCGAAAACGGGGCGCGAGGATACTCCCCTGGGCCGATGGGATCAATTGGCCTTCGGCCTCGCAAGACCCCCCCGTCTGCGTAAATCGGCTTGTCACCCGGCATGCCTCTCGGCTCGGATACACGTTTCTAAGACCCAGGGTTCTCGAATAGAGGGTACCTGCAACCGTTCCCTCCCCCCGGTGGACGAAGGCCTCAGAAGCACGCCTAGCTGAGCCCCTGCTGGGACCTTGCACGAGTCCCAAGCGGGGTCGCGTCGCGCCCGGCTCGAACCCTACTCGAGTCCTTCCACGAATCCTCGCCAAGCTCCCAGCCAGCCTTGCCCTCATCCCAATCACATTCCTCAAGCGGCCCGGATCTCAGCGATGCGAGCCCCTGGCGCGGCGCATGGGCCGAACGCTGGAAGGCCTTGGCCAAGGCCGCTGACCTGGGCCCGAACGAGCCGCTCGTTCTTGCCCTCTCCGGTGGCGCGGACTCGGTCTATCTCCTGCACCTCCTTGCCGCCGCTCGCCTTCACAGCCAGGGTCGCGGGGCGGGTCCCCAGCCCAAGGTCTTGGCCGTCCATGTGGACCACATGCTGCGCGGTGAAGAATCCTGCGAGGACGCCGCCTTTTGCGCGCGCGTGTGCTCCCGCCTCTCCGTGCCCTTTGCCCGCCGCCGGGCTGAACTCGATCCCAAGGGCCCCAACCTTGAAGCGAAGGCACGCAAGGCTCGCTATGGGCTACTCGCCGAAGAGGCCGTCGGTGCCGGCATCGGTACCATTCTCACCGGACACCATGAAGACGATGCACTCGAAACGCTGCTCCTGCGTTGGATGCGAGGCTCGTCACTGCCGGGCTTGGCAGGCCTGAAACGAGAAACTCTCTTGCGCTCTTCTTCGGCCTCCTCGAAGCCCATCAGGGTTGTGCGTCCGCTGCTCGATCTGCGTCGGGAAGAAGTGCGCCACCTACTGCGGGAAGCGGGAATTGACTGGCGCGAGGACTCCAGCAACGCGAGTCCCGCCCACACGCGCAACCGCGTGCGCAACGAACTCCTACCCCGTATCGAATCCACTTGTGGGCCAGAGGGCGTCGACAACCTGCGCGCCTTCGCAAGCGCGGTGGAAGGGTTGGAAGACGAATTGGCGTCTCGCACGGCCAACTTGAGCTGGACCCCCGACGGTTCAGCCGCACACCAGATCCCGCGCGGTAGCCTGGACAACCTGCTTCCGCCTCTCCAAAGGCGGGCCCTGTGGCGGCTGATCTCGGAGGGTACGGGCCGTCCCCCTTCGCACGTCCTGCTCGCGATCCTTCAAGAAGACCTGACCCGCAAGGCGCAGACGCGCCACACCCTGCCCGGAGGATGGCACTTGGACCTCGGAAAGGAGTCCCTGGTCCTGACTCCCCCGGCAGCCCTCGCTTAGCCTTACGGCGCAGCAACGAGCCCGCTGCGCAGGTCACTCCGCGCAGCTTCCGACGCGGGGCGGCACGCTTGCACCAGGCCGGCGCGCCTCGTGTGCAGCGCTCCGGATTGGGGCTGGAAGCCGCGATACGGGTGACTTCCCCCCATGGGGCCTATACTCTCTCCCGGAAGAGGGTGCCAGCGGTCATTGGCGCGGCCCTAGTCCTGCCTCGCGCTCGATTCCCAGTGTTCACCTATTCGACCCCCCCACTGCCCTTGAGTCGCTCTCTGCAAGCCAACCGGCAGGCCGTGCGTACGCGTATTGCGCGTGCGGCCCATGCCGCCCAGCGAGATCCCGGGGACATTCAATTGCTCCCTGTGACCAAGGCGGTTGATGCCCTCACGACTCGCGCACTGTACGAGCTTGGCGAACGCGACCTGGCAGAGAATCGGGCTGCCGGGCTGGAGAACAAGGCTGAGGCGCTCAAAGACACGGATGTCCGTTGGCACTTCATCGGCCATGTGCAACGCAACAAGGCGCGCCGCATACTGGCACTGGCGGAAGTGCTGCACTCCCTTGATTCTCTAGTGCTGGCCCAGACGGTGGCGCGAATCTGTGCGGAAGAGGGCTGGCAGCGGCAGGTCTATCTGCAAGTCAATCTGACCGGTGAAGAAGCCAAGCATGGCATGCACGCGAGCGAGTGCCAGGCGGCCTTGGAAACCGTCGCGCACAGCCCCCACCTCGAGCTTCTGGGCCTGATGGGTATGGGCCCCTTGCACCCAACGCCGGACCACAGCGCCGCCACGGTCTTCGCTTCCTTGGCGAATAGGGGCCTGCAGCTCCAATCCGCGGACCCAAGCCGTTTTGTTGAGGGCCGCTGCGGGCTATCTATGGGCATGAGCGCTGATCTGGAAGCCGCCGTCAGCGCGGGCAGTACTTGTCTGCGTATCGGCACCGACTTGTTCCGCTCGGCCCAGGAGGCTGCGCTTTGAGTGCCCAGCGTTTGGTGATCGAGGTCACGGGCGAAGGGCGCGAGATCACGCTGCCTGAAAATGGCCAATTGGTGATCGGCTCGGACTCGCAACGGGCCGACTTGGCTCTGGACGACCAAGGCATCGCCGCCGTGCACTGCACAATCGGACGCATTCGAGGTGGGGGCTGGGCTCTCAAAGACTTGGGGTCCGACTACGGATCGATCGTCAACGGTCGGCCCGTGACAACCGTGCGACTGATGCATGGCGATGTGATTGTGCTCGGCTCCCAGCACCTGCGCGTCAGCGACCCGAGCCTCCCCCAAGAACCCGAAGGTCCGGCGCAAACGACTGCGCCGACGCCCCTACCGGTGAGCGAACCCGCTGCCGCTGCTCCGGCCCCCACACCGAACAAGCAGACCCAGACGGGCAAGGCCGCGGCTGTCGGCCTGCCGAATCTCCCGGGCTACCGGCTTGAGCGCATGATCGGCCGCGGGGGCATGGGCCAGGTGTGGCTCGCCACCCAGGTCAGCCTCGACCGCCGCGTCGCCATCAAGTTGCTCTCGGCCGGACTCGAAGCCGACGGTGGGTTCGTAGAGCGTTTTCAAGCTGAGGCCCGCGCTGCGGCCGCGTTGGGCCATCCGAATGTCGTGACAGTGCACGACGTGAGTGAAGCAGATGGGCATCACTTTCTGACCATGGAGTACATGGGCGGAGGTTGCCTCGAGACCCGCCTGGCCGAGCTCGGGCCCGTGCCTTGGCATGAGGCTCTGACGATCATGCGCGATGCTGCGCGAGGGCTCGAGTACGCTGAGTCCAGAGGCATCGTCCACCGCGACATCAAGCCTGCCAACTTGATGCGCACCGAAGCCGGGATCATCAAGATCGCCGACCTGGGACTGGCTGGTAGCGTCGAGCAGGAAGAGTCTCCGGAAGGCCGCAAGATTTTCGGCACACCGCACTTCATCGCGCCTGAGGTCGTTCGGGGCAATCGAGCCGACGCTCGCAGTGACCTGTACTCACTGGGGGCCACGGCCTTCCGCATCCTTTCGGGCCACACTCCATTCGAAGGAGAGTCCAGCAAGGAGATTCTGCGTCAGGTCTTGAACGATGAGCCAGATGACCTGCGAGAGCTCGATGAGCACATTCCTGCCGGGGTCAGTCAGCTCATCACTCGACTCCTGGCCAAGGACCCCAACGACCGACCGCCCTCCGCTTCGATCCTGCTTAGAGAGATCGAGCGACTGCTCGGCGATCAAGGTCAGACCGCACGGTCAGCGGACGAATCATCGGCTCCGCGCAAGATTCCGGTTTGGCTGGCTGCCGTCGCTGTAGGCGTCATCGCCCTGGGCATCAAGTCTCTCATCGGAGGCGATGCGGACCCTGACGAGAGCGACCCTCCCGAGGTCGCTGCCGGGCCCGAGGGGCCGGAGCCCGGTGAACCAGGACCGGGCATTCCTGAGACAGGCGACAGCCCACCGACCCTGGAATCCGACTCGCCTGAGAACGGCGATCAGAATGAACAACTGGTGGAATTGGCTGCCGAGAATGCGCTCCTAAAACTACGCGAGCGCAGCCTGCCGGATTCCGCACGCATCGAGGAACTGCGGTCCATCGCCAAGACCTACCTCGGCACAGACGCCGCGCGCCGGGCCAGTGCGGATGCCGACCAACTCGAGGCACGCCTCGCGGCCGAATTGGAGGCCTCACAGGAAGTCGACCGGCGCCGGCAGACCCTGCTGGATGCAATGCAGGTGGCCGTTCAGTCCGGGTCCACCTCCCCCACCAAGGATGGCGCCAGTCCCAGCCCCGGCCGTGAACTGCGCGCCCTCGCGACGGTTCCGGGCCAGGACGAATGGGCCGAGGACGCCACGTTTCTCGCGGCTCGGGCCGCCTTGCAATACGACGTCTTGGAGCGTGCGACGTCTTGGGCAGAAGAGCGTTGGCAGACGGCTCTGAATCACGAACAGGCCGGTGATTTCGAGCAGCTGAATCGCTCCTTGTCTTCGATCGTTCCGCTGACGGACCTGCCCACACTCACGGAGACGACGGCTCAGAGAGTTCGGGACAAGGCGCGTGAGCTGTCAGCTCTCGCTGCCATGGCAAGGGACAAGAGAAACGAGATCGGCTCGCTCGAGTCCCAATTCCAGGAACAGCGTGCCCAAGCGGACCGCCGGGCCCTGGCACAGGGATTGGGAATGGGGAGCGGCACCCATGGACTCGTGCGCAATTTGGATCTGGCGACCCTGGCCGTGCGCATCACCGATGTTCACGAACGCCTGGCAACGGCCCCGAGCCGCGGGCGGTTGGCCCCCATCAAGGTGCGGGTCGACGGAGCGCTGCGCGCGCTTCGACTCCTAGCTAGCTCGTGGGAACAGGGCCTTTGGAAGCGCCACTCAATCCTCGACCCGAGTGGGGGGCGTGGCACACTTCAGGCCGCCGGAGCCGACCCGTCAGGGTTGCGCTTGCTTGTTGAGGGCACCTCAACGCTAACTCTCTGGTCCGCCTGGAGCGACAACCCGCGCTCCTTTGAGAACCTCTTTACGGGCCGTCTGAATCGTCAATGGACGGGAGCCGAGCTCGAGGACATCTCATCGGCCATGCTGTTGGTCTCAATCAGCCAGACCTTGGGTCACCTGGAAGGCGTGCTCGGCAACCAAGATCCGTTCGCGCGGGCCGTATCCAAGTCTGACCTTGAATCCGTGGAAGCGAGCTTTGCGACCGCCTTGGAATGGGCACAAAGGGCCATTCAAGCCGGCGCCGATGACCTGCTCAAGGGACAAATCGCCCGCGAAGCCGAGGCCGCAAGGGCCGTCATGTCGAGTCTGGAGGCGGGAACGGCTGGCCGTTGGGCCGAAGCGGTCGCCTCCCTGGAATACGCAATCTCCGAACATGGCGATTCACTGCTCGTGCTCTTGCTGTCCGATGGAACCGAACCCGACGCAGCCATCCGAGTTCCAGCTCCGAGTCAGCCGGACAGCAGCGCAGAACCCGACAGGGAATCTGACTAGGTCCGAGTCGGTGATCCGGGGATGGCCTTCCCATTGAGAAGCCTATTGTCGGGAGAGACCGGGAAGCGATTGGGCCTAGGGCTCGATCTGGGCGGCTCTTTCTGCTGGACTGTTGCCATGGATCCGATGCGCTTGGACGACTGTGTGAGTTCCGCCGCGAGCCAATTGGAGGAAGAAGGACTGCTTGCACCTCAAGTCCTATTCCTGATGGGCACGGGAATCGGAACTCTAGCCGGGGGACTGCTACGGGCACGGCAAACCCAACTTGGCCAGCTGCTGGGCACGCCCCGCATTTGGGGCGAGCAGGTTCTGCATAGCGGCAGCCTGGGGGGAATCCAAGTCTGGCTGCTCGAAGACGCGCCCGGAGATCTTGAGTTCGGCGAGGGTGGCGGGGCCGGGCACCAGGCCTGGGAGCGGGCGTTTCCTGTTTGGCTTGCGGCGGAAATGGGAACTCGCCTGTGCGTGATCACGGCGGCAGGTGGATCCCTTGCTGGGGACCTGAATGCGGGTCAGCTGGCCGTGGTCAGCGATCACATCAACCTCTCGGGCACGACCCCTCTGCTGGGTCTGGGTTCGACCCGTCTTGGCCCGCTCTTCCCCGACCAGTCAGAACTCCACAACTCGGGCTTGCGGGCCTGCGCCCATGAGCGCGCGCTGGAGCGTGGAATCCGCTTGAGCCCCCGCATCCTCGCCTGCACCCAGGGTCCGGCTCTGTGCACACCCGCGGAGCGAGCCTGGTTTGCCTCGACCGGTGCAGAGGTCTTTGCCCAAGGAATCGCGGGACCCTTGCTGGCCTGTGCCCACGCGGGCCTGACTGCCTTGACCCTGGTGGCTGTGACGGACGACGCACGGCAGGTCCCCGTTGCAGGAGACAGCGCGGCGCTCGATATGGCACAACTGGTGGCCCGTGCTGAGCAGGTCGCACCGGCGCTGGAAGACTTGCTCCAAAGTCTGCTCCCGGAAATTGGCGAATTGGCCAACGAGCGTGAAGCTGAATTCTCATGAGCCACCCCATCGCCGTCTTCGTCTCGGGCACCGGTCGCCACTTGGAGAACTTCGTGCGCCTCGCACAGCAGGGTGCGCTCGACACGCAGGTCGTGCTCGTCCTGTGTGACAGGCATGGCGCTGGAGCGATCGAACGAGCGCGCAAATTCGGCTTGCGGCCACTGACACTCCTCCCCTCCGAGTATGAAGACACAGCCGCCTTCAGTCGCGCCGCTTTTGAAGCCGCGCAAGAAGCCGGCGCCCAGACGGTTCTGCTTGCCGGCTTCCTGCGGCTACTGCACATCCCTACGAGTTGGACGAACCGGGTCCTGAACATTCATCCGTCCTTGCTTCCCGCCTTTGGAGGCAAGGGCTACTACGGATCGCGCGTGCACAAGGCTGTGCTGGAGCGCGGCTGCACGCTCTCTGGCTGCACGGTGCACTACGTGGATCAGGAATACGACCACGGTCGCATCCTGGTGCAACGCACCGTTCCCGTCCGCGCCAGCGACACGCCAGACGACCTGGCGGCGCGCGTGTTTGACGAGGAATTAGTGGCCTTCCCGGAAGCCCTGCGCCTTCACATGGACTCTCGGTCGGCGGATACGGCTACAGAGAGAGGTGGTGCATGAATGACTACCTGCTGGCCCTCGCCGGAGTGCTGACCGGTCTGCTGTATCTCGCTCGCGAGCAAGGCCGCGTGGCTGGGGTGAAGCGCGGCTTCGTTGAGCAACTTCACAATCAAGAGGCTCTTCTCCAGCGCCGTGCCGCCGTGGTAACTGAACTCTTGGACTACTGCGCCCACACGAGCAAAGAATCCCTCTGCATTGCAGCCAACGACTTGGATCGCCTTGCGGCTCACCAAGTCCAGGCCGAACACGCCTGTTCGAACCTGGGCCGCAACGCCGGCGACCATCAGGCCCTCGAGGCGTTCAAGGCCAGCGGGATTCAGATGGCCGGGTTTTGCAACTCGTTGATCTTGGCTTCTGATTCCGATCGCACTGAGCACGGCCTAGCGTTCAAACGCGAGTTGGAGCGCCTGGACGAATGGCTCACGACGCAATCGGAGACAACCGTCGTCTTGGCCCAGCTCCTGGAGCGCACGCGGCGACGTCCCGTGGCCAGGCTATCGGGCTTGGTGGCCCACTTTGGCCTCTTACCCAGCTGGGGTTGAAGGGCTGGGTCGGACTGAGGACTTGCGCACGCAGGTGGCCAGGGTCTTCCGTGTTCTGTTCGCGTGGCAGCGCCCTTTTCCTTGCGGGTCCGTTCCGGGGTGATCAGCCGCGCATGGAGCGCGCTCCTTGGTCCGGGCCAAACCATGAGCGTGGCTCATCGGCCCGCACGTCTGCCGCTCGCAGCGGCTCCCGATTCGACCCTCACGCTAGGTCGCCGGGCAACCAGGTCCCGTGCGGGCCAACACGCTGGCCAAGGAGCAGGCCAAACTGCTAGCCCGTTGACCCAGCACACCAACCACCGCCCCCACCCACCCGGGACGACGATTCAAGATCCGGCCCGTTTCCCGTTCCCTCTGAATTCAGCGTGCCTTCCTCTGCACACGCTCCAATCGTTTGGACAGACTCTCAGTTGTCGGAACGGCCCGGGGAGTTACCCCTGCTGACTCCAACGCGTCGAGCAACTCCACAGCCCTGCGCACCCAGCGGGCCGCCTCGACCAGGTTACCCAGTCCGTGCTCGTGCATTTTCGCGAGGGCTTCGCAGGCCAGGACTGACGCCGCGTCAGGCCCGCCCTCTGCGAGCTCCGCCAGGGCACTCAGTGCTGCCTCCTGCCTACCCACCCGACGCAGGCAATCCGCGTACAACCAATACTGTTCGCGTGTTCCGTCCCCAACCTGATCAAAGCGCGAGATTGCGCGCCCCATCCACTCGATGGATTCGACTCGCTGCCCAGCCCGCCAGAGTGCCCGTCCCACTGCCCAGGCACGGCGGGCAGAACAGCCCTTGAGGACCTCCCCGCTCGGGCGTCGCTCTGCGAGCGTATGACCCAGATGAGCCGTCAGCGTGACCAGCGAGAGAACGTCCAACAGATTGTGATGGAAGACTCCCTCCAATTGGTGTTCGCGACCCGCCAGGTAATCGAACCAGGCAGCCGGAGCGAGTGAACCGGGTAGATCTCGTTCGCGCACCAATCCGAGCAACTCCACTTCGAGGGTTTGCAGCCGGTTGTTCTCAAATTGTCCACCGTTCACCCGTCGCATTGGATGGTAGAGGTCCAGGTGTGGGCGCTGCAAGAACGGCGAGGGCACGCCATGGATGTTCATCTTGTCTTCCAGGCGGTGGCGATCGAAGGATTTGCCAAAGAAGGAAACCACGGCGTCGGCCGAGGCAATGCGCCGGGCGCTCTCGGCGAGCAGGGCTGGCTCTTGCTCTGGGCCGCCTAGGAAGCCCTGCCAAACTCGGAAACGGCCGTTCTCAAACCAACCGAGCCCCACCATGTAGACGTAGGTCCCTGCGCCCCCTGAAAGCCCGGTCGTTTCAGTGTCCAGGTAAACGGCTCGGTGCGGATCCAGGTGACCCAAGTCCCGATCCTCGCACAGCAGCCCAAATGCGCGCGGGTCCAGGTCGGACACTTCATCCAGCCGCCAGGCCCCATGGAGGCTGTCGCCCGGGAAGTTCTGTTGGCGGGCGAGAAACTCGCCTTGCAACCCCTCGGTCAACTCCAATTGCCCAGGATCACCTTGGCTGCTCCAAACCGGATCGCCTGAATCCTCGGCCGCGGGCCGGGGCCGATCTCTCTCAACCTGGCCAGAGTGCAGTCTCCCACGACCTAGCAAGCGCGCGATGCGGTCGCGAGAAGATCGCCCGCTGTCTGAGGCCCGCGCGTGGTTCACTCGCAACCCAACTCTGCACCGGACTGCGGAGGATCACAGGGCTGCGGCCCTGGACCTGACGACAGATGTTTCAGCAAGCGCCCGGCCGTTTCCTTGCCGAGCGGCCCCACTTCGGCCAGGGGACCTACGCAACCGGGGCAGCCCCGTGCGCACCCGCAGCGCTGCAACACTTGGAGGGCCGCGGCCAGTAACGAGCGATGCTCTCGGAAAACCAATTCCCCCAGCCCCACCCCACCCTGCACGCGGTCATACAGGAAGAGGGTCGGTCTTTGAAAATGGGGCGACCGAACCTGGGTGGAGATTCCCAGGTCACTGGGCGCACAGCGCACATAGAGGGGCGCCACCCTGCGCATCAGGTTGCCCATCCCGCGCCAGGCGGAACCACGATCCCCTCCAGCCAGACCCAAGTCTGCCCCGGTCCGTTCGGACAGGGTCAGCACAAAGGCCTCGGTGCTCAGTTCCTCTGCGGGCAAGTGAATGTCTCCTGCACCGACGTTTTCGCGGGTGTAGAAGCGCACCTTCTTGTACTGCGTGGCCACGGTCGTGACGTGCACTTCACCACGCCAGACCGAGTAGTCCTCAGCGCTAGGCTCCTTGTCGATTTCCGTAGCGGGCATGCTTCCCGAAACCCCGGCGGCCGCCGCCGCCAGCACCTCCGCGGGCACGGGAAATTCGGCCCGTTCACGCTGCGAGTGAGCTTCGAGACGCAGGACGCGCACCTCTGTATTGGTTTCCGCATCCGTGAAGTAGTCCGAGTCCACATTGCGTGCGTACGCACGGCGATTGGTGTGGTCAAAACGCTCAATGCGCCAGGTCACTCCCTGGACCTGGTAGATCGCCCCTTCGTGAACCTGGGTGATTGAGCTCTCCCGGTCGACTTCCCCAATCGCGTCGCCACTGTCCAAGTCCAGCACGAGCACGTTGTCCGCCTCACCTCCATTCAGTGAGACATCTTGGGCCGGATAGGCATCGGCCATCCAGAACCAGGTGTCGGCTCGGCGGTGCAAGAAATTAGACTCCTCCGCCAAGTAGTCGAGGATGGCTGCAGCCGGCGCGCCATCGTAATGGGGCTCACCCTTGAGCCGCCCCGTCCCGCAATCGGCGTGAAAGGGAAGTTCGAACGCAGCGCATTTCAAGTGCTCGGAGAGGATGACCAAGTTGTCGGGATCGCTCACGAGTTCTTCCTTGGGGGCAGCAAATAGCCAATCGGGGTGATGAACCAGGAACTGATCCACCGGTTCCGAGCGTGCGATTTGGATCACCATGCTGGGCTTGCCGCGGCGGCCAACGCGTCCCGCTCGCTGCCAGAAGGACGCCTGGCTACCCGGATACCCCACGAGCACGGCCACATCCAGGGCTCCAATGTCGATGCCCAATTCGAGTGCATTGGTCGAGACGACGACCTTGATCGAGCCCTCCTTCAGCCCGCTCTCGATCTCCCGGCGCATGTCCGGCAGGTACCCGCCTCGGTAGCCGCGGACCTCATCGGGGTCCAGACCCATGCGGCTTGCTCCCTCCTTCAAGTAGCGCGTCAACACCTCGACCGCTGTGCGGCGGCCGCAGAAAAAAATCACCTGGCGGTTGGGAGAGCACACCTCGCGCGCCAAGTCGCGCGCTTCTTCGAGAGCATTGGCTCGCAGCCCCGCGACCGGGTTCACAATCGGCGGATTCAAGACCCCAAAAGTTCGTGCACCCGCGGGGCTCGCATCATCGCTGACGATTTGGAATTCACGTCCGAACAAGCGACGTGCGTGGTCTGCGGGATTCTTGAGGGTAGCGGACGAGGCGATGAAAGTCGGCTGAGCCCCATAGTGGGCAGCAATGCGTAACAAGCGACGCAGCACGTTGGCCACGCTGGATCCAAACACCCCGGTAAGCGTGTGAACCTCGTCCACCACGATGTACTTGAGATCGCGAAACAACTCCGCCCACTTGGCGTGGTTGGGCAGGATCCCCTGGTGCAACATGTAGGGGTTGGTCAAGATCATATGCCCCCGATCGCGCAGGCTGCGCCGCACTGAGGGCGGCGTGTCTCCGTCGTAGGTGAACGCGTGCCAGGGCTGGTCGAGCGCCTCGACGAGGACCGTCAGACCCAGGGTCTGGTCCTGGGAAAGGGCCTTGGTGGGAAAGAGGAACAAGGCCCGCGCTGCCCCGTCACTCTCCAGTAGCGAGTTCAAGACCGGAGCGGTGTAACACAGGGTCTTGCCCGATGCCGTGGGCGTTGAGATGAGCACGTCGCGGCCCGCGAGTGCCGCCTCGATCGCCTGGGCTTGGTGAGAGTAGAGGCGGCTCAAGCCCTGCCCCCTGAGCACATCAATCAGCCGCGCGTCCAATCCACCCGGGAAGGGGGCGCTCGAACCCAGCCGGGCAGGGACCCCATGCCAATGAACCAGCCGCGCCCGCCAATGGGGGTCCGACCTCAGGTGCTCGATGAGATCCGGAAGCTCGCGCTTGAGGCGAGACTGACGCTGGGCTGGAGAACGGGTCATGCTGCGCGGCCCGGGTGTTCGGGTTTTGTGAGGGTAACGCCGGACGAAGGCTGGATCAAGCACCTGCTGGAGAGCCTGCGCGGTCTTCCCGCGACCGGGACCTCGCCGCGCCCCTAGCGCAGCAGCTCGAGCAGCTCGGCGTGCAGCTGGGGGTACGCCAAGACTGATTGGGCCCCCGCAAAATCGGCTCGAACTTGCCCGTCACCAGCCAACCCGATCTGCACTTCGGTCCAGCGGCCATCCACCCCCAAGAACTTCGCCTGCACAACCTGGGTCAACACCTCTCGACCAGCCACGTGCGATTCCGCCTTCAGATGGGTCAGGTGATCCATCAAGAGTCGCAGCTCGCGTGCCTCGACACGAATCGTGGGGTCGGCGTTGGGGTAGATCCAGGTGCCCTGCACACTGCGCGCATACTGCCGTTGCTCAACATCGGAACTCACCGTCAGCGCCTTCAGCCGCACCTCGTCCAGGGTGTAGACAAAACTCGATAGCAGCTGAAGTGGATCGATCTCAAGCAACTCGTGAACCGCCGAGCCGACGAGTCCGACCACGGACTCGCGCTCCCTGAGAAACGCGAATAGGCGCGCGCCATTTTCGGACTCCACGGCCTCCCCGATCCAGCCTCCCTGGCGCCGGCCTTGCGACTCCACGAACACTCCCCTGCGCTTCGTATTGTCCGCGTCAAAGTAATCCGCAACGGGTTGATCCCACAGATAGTCGTGAACTTGCTCTTGCTCGAGAACCGAGAGGATTGCCTCGACGGCAAGAGGTTCCGCTGGCCGAGCCCCGGACCATTGCCCCGCGGCGTCGAGCTCTTCAATCTTCCACGATTTTCCAACGGGTGCGCGGCTCAGCCGCAGAGACCGGTCTGGGATGAACATCAGCACATGCTCGACTTCCCTCCGGAAGACACGGGTAATCGACTGGTCGTGAAGGTCCTTGATGTCCATAAACAGCGCGGCCAGGTCCCGGCCCTCAACAGTCCAGATGTAGGGCTGACTCTCGCGCTTGCAGAAATAGGTTCCTTGGCGAGAGGCGAAGTGCACGGTCTGCCCCTCCCCGCGACGATCGGTCAAGGTCAGGCTGAACCAGGGTTCGTTCAGCCCGAACCGTTCGAGGGGTGCTGGATCCGCATCCGACGCAAAATCCGCAGCCTGGATCCGCGACAGTCTCATGGCCCAGGCGCCAAGCGCCACTGGATCTCCATGAACGCGCACGGGTCGATCCACAAACCAGTTGGTCTCCTGGCGCTGGACCTCCAGTCCCAGGGGCACTTGTTGCCCGCCGTTGTAGTCGAACCCGCGCCTAGAAATGGCCACGACCGTGCTGCCATCCACCTCAAAAATCTGGCGGTCGCGCCAATCAGTGAGGTCGTTCTCCAAGGCCACTTCCAGGCTCCGCATGGTGCGTAGAGTGCGCTCGCCCACCTGAACAAACACACGCATTTGGTCCAAGTCTACGGCGCCCATGTTGGCCCGGTGCACGCGTTCGGTTCCGTCCTCGAGCAACTCGCGCAGTTCGAGCACAGCCCGCGGCGACCCCAGACTCGTGATGGTCGGATCCTGTTCTCCTGCAGGAACCGGCCAGGCCTTGTTGGAAGCGGCGCGCAGCAGCGAGTCCACCAACTCGCGCCGGGCCGGATAGGCGATGGGATCCACGATGGTCCACATCCCCTGGCTGTCCTTCGCCAGCCCCAGATGCAGAGAGCGCTCGATGTTATCCACGCGAATGCTCTGCACGCGCCGCGGATCCAAGCCCTCAAAGAGTGCGAACTCACGCTGGCCAAAATCAGGATCCTCGCTTTGCCCTTGCTTCCAGGCCGCGACACCCAGCAGCAAGACGAGTAGCGCCATCAGGGCCGTCGTCAGGCGACTCACTGATCCTCTCCCGCGGGTCGCGTTTGCCCTGTACGAGAGCGCATGGCGGCCACGAGCCCGCCCAGCAGCAAACACAATCCGGGTAGGTAGCCCCAAGCCATGCGGTTCAAGCGCGGCAGGGCCCGCTCACGCTTCTCGATCGGAATCAGCCGCACGTCAGGATTGCGCGCGGAGATGGACAGGCGGTACTCACGGTCCAGAACCCAGTTGTAGACGTTGCCCAGGAGATCCTGGTTGTACCGGAAGGCGCCGTTGGAGAAGGCCATGGAGGAGCCCACCACGACGATGCGCGCCTGAGGTGTCTCCTCGAGCGCGGGCTGAGGCGAAGAGTCGATGGGCGGAAAGGCCGAGGCCATGGCCAATTCGAAGCGACGACCCGTGGCCTCCATTTCGGGATCCGGGCGAAAGTCAAGAGTGGGTCCCGTGCGGCTGGGTTGAAACCCGTCGACCCAAGATTCGGCCGAAGAGAAGAATAGGGGCGCGGTGACGCCCCCGGCAGGCTGTGCCGTACGGCGAATCGGATGGGTGCCCGGCATGACGAAACTGCGTTCGCCACGTTTGATGGGCAAGACCAATTCGTGCCCGGCCATGTTGTTGGGACTGACAAAGAAAGAGGAGACCTTTGAATCGCCGACGGACAGTCGCCCAGTTTGGGGGTCCACAACCGGTTGGCAGACAATGCCATGCTGAATGTCCATGCCGAAACGGCTTGAGAGTTCGCCTATCCGGCTGGCGTCGAGTCGATCGTCCTCCGGGTGCGGAACAAGCACGAGACGCCCGCCACCGCGCACCCAGGACTCAATGGAATCGAGCAGGTCGTCGGAGAGTGCATCGGTGGGTGCGATAATCGAGAGGCACGCACAGTCCTCGGGAATGGGGCCGTCCGTTAGCGGATTCCAGCGACTCACACCCAGACCGTCCTGAGCCAGTTGCCGGTCCAATTCGCTCAAGCCGCTGCTGCTCGTATCATCCACTTCGCGCTGACCCTGGCCCACCATGAAGTAGACCTCACGCGCCGCCCCGCGGGTCACCTTCAACATGGCCGAGATCAGCGCCTTCTCAGCTGAAAACTCAACGATGCGCGCAGGACGCGGATCGGGTGCAGGTGAGCCGGGATCAAAAACGGCTAGGCCGCCGTTCAAGGAGACGACCTCCCGCTGATCACCGTAGGAAACAACGATGCAGTTCTCGAAGCCCCGCAAGCGCAGTTCGGCCAAGCGCTTCTCGACAGCTTCGACGTCGGATAGGTCGTTGTGTCGCAATTCCAGCCGCCCCAGGCTCGACTCTCTCAGGGTCAACAGCAGGCGCCGCGTGCGCTCCTGAGCGATGTAGCTCACTTGGGTCAGAGGCGGCTCTTCGGGGCGAAAGAACACGTCCAAGGTCACGCTACCGGGCAAGCGCTCCAGCACGCTGGCGCTGGCCGCACCCACTGTATTTTGGCCCGTCTCGGTCCAGTCCAAGCGCACGCGGAGGTCGGGTCGAGCGGCTAGCCAATTGATCAACAACACGGCGATGAGGGCTAGGGCACCCGTCAAACTGACACGGCCAGCGATCCACAGGCGATCCATGAATCCCTGACGCCCCGTGCCGCTCTCCTGTTGTTTGCTCATCCGCGCCATCTCCTCGCTTCCAAGCTCCGAGTGGTGAAGAACAAGAACAGACCAATCCAACTCAGGAAAAAGATGATTTCTGCACTGTCGAGCACACCTTGGTAGTAGGAATTCCCGAAGTGTCGCCGCACGTCCATGCGCTCGAGAGCCCCACCGATCCAAGCTTCAGCCGTCTCAAAGCTGCCGAAGATGTCGGCTAGCAGGACTCGCATCTGAATGAGAAGCAGGCCGCCAAGGGAGGGCAGCAACACCCACCAAACGCAGGCCATGAAGGCCAAGAACGCCGCCAGCAAGGGGATGTTGGTCAGTGAACAGGCCACGAGACCGATGGACACGAATAGGGCCGAACTAAGCACGGCCCCGATGAAGATCGCACTGACCTGTCCCCAGTCCGGAGACACGCCCCAAATCGATAGGGCTCCGGCGTAGATGAAAAGTGACGACCACAGAGTCGCCATGAACCCGGTCCCCGCCAAGAACTTGCCCAGCACGACGGCCGCGTCACTAACGGGAGCCGTACGCAGGTACTCCAACGTGCCGCTGGCGGCCTCCTCGGTGAGCAGGCGCATGGCCAAGAGCGGCGAGAGCACGAGCATCAAGGCCCAGAAAATGAAGTTGCCGCCGAAGACGAACTCCAACGAAGCGGTGACGTCTCCTTGGGTTTGTGAGAGGACCAGAGAGAAGAGGTAGCCGTTCAGGAGCAACGCGACGAACAGTAGTATCCACGCCAGGGGTGCGGCGAAGAGCCCAGCCAGCTCGCGGCGGAAGATCACCAGGGTACCCTTCACGAGTCGTCCTCCTCGTCACAGCGATCGTCCTTGGACTTCGAATCGTCGCTCGCAGCAGAACTCACGGGCTTGGACAGATCGCGGCTGCCACCACCGTCAAAGGGATTGAGACTGTAGAAGTCTTTCTTCTCGCCCGGTGTACCCAATGGCGCAGCCGCGGGCATGAGATCGAGCCCGGAGCCCGACGGTGCGGAGGTCAGCGGTACGGACGGGGGCGGGGATCCCGACTCTGAAGTACCGGGCCGAGGCTCGTCAACCACGGGCTCCCCCATCACGAGGCGCGCAAACAGGGCCTCGAGATTGGGTCGTTGTTCAGTGAGTTCCCGCAGTGCCCAACCGCGCTGGGCAGCCAGGGCGCCCACGTCCTCGCGTAGGTCCCCCTCGCCACTCAGGGTGAATCCGTCATGAATCCCCAAGCGACCGGTGCTTTCCACTTGTTCCACGCCCGGCAGCGCTTCCAGCAACTGTTGAGCTTCGTCCGCGTCCCCTAACACGGCTTCGATGCGTACGTGCCCCCGGCCGCCGAGGGTGGTGATCAGTTCCTCGCGTGAGCCGTCCGCGACGACGGCCCCCTGACGCAGAATGATCACGCGTTCGCTCATGCTCTCCACCTCCGCCAGGATGTGGGAGGACAGGAGCACGGTGTGTTCCCCGGCCAATTCCCGAATCAGCGCGCGTACCTCGGCGCGTTGCAGCGGGTCGAGCCCGCTGGTGGGCTCGTCCAGGATCAAGACCTCCGGATTGGGCAGCAGGGCCACGGCCAAACCCACCCGTTGGCGCAGCCCCCGAGAGAGGTGCCCGACCAACTGTTGCTTGCGATCCAAGACTCCCACGCGCTCGAGTACCTCGGGGATGCGACGCGCTCGGTCGGCACGCGTCATGCCGTGCAGTCGACCTTGAAAGGACATCATTTCGCGCACACGCATTTCGCGGTAGAGGGGCACGGATTCCGGCAAATAGCCGATGTGGCGACGCACATTCAGGGAGTCGCGTAGGACATCCAGCCCTGCAACCTTCAACGTCTCGGCCGAAGTCGCTGCCAAGTACCCCGCCAGCATGCGCATGGTGGTGGTCTTGCCAGCCCCGTTGGGACCCAAGAACCCCACCACTTCCCCCGCATCGAGGGTGAAACTCACGTCGTCCACGGCTACCAGGGAACCGAATCGACGGGTCAGGTGGGAAACTTCGATCATGGGGCGCAGGAGGGTACCCGCCCCGGGAGCGAGCCTCAACGGACTGGCCAGGGGGAACGCGCGGGAAGCTTGCATGTTCAAACTCTGTGCCGTCTGCGGCGGGTCCGAATAACCTCCTGGAGCCACCCAGGGCGGGTCGACCCGAGGTCATGTGCAGAATCGCACACTCGAGGTGCGCCAGGCGCACGCGAGCCACCGTGCAGGGGTCCTGAGAGAAAGAGCACTGAGCGCGGAAGGCGGGCGTTATGCTGCCTCACCCAGTTCCCCCCACCCCCTAATTCCCCATGCAACGACGCGAACTCCTGCACGGCGCAGCCCTCTTGGGCGCGGGCGCTTCCCTCTCCCCTCTCGGCACCGCGAGCCCGCGAACCCAAAAGACCCAGACTCCGACAGCCCCCTTCCGTCTGGCGTATGCACCCCACTTGGGGATGTTCGGCCAGCACGCCGGGGGGGACTTCGTGGACCAGCTAGAGTTCATGGCGGCGGAGGGGTTCACGGCATTCGAAGACAACGGGATGATGCGCAAGTCCGTCGAAGATCAAGAACGCATCGCCAAAGCCATGGACCGCTTGGGCCTGCGCATGGGTGTCTTTGTCTGCAATTTTGGCACGGCCTTTGGCAAGCGTTCTTTCGTCTCGGCCAAGAAGGAATTCGAGGATAATTTCAAACAGGATCTGGAGAAAGCCGTCGAGACCGCCAAACGCGTCAACGCGAAGTGGATGACGGTCGTACTCGGTGACCGTCATCCCGGCCTGCGCCAGGGATTCCAAGACGCTCGCGCCATCGAGATGCTGCGCCGTGGTGCAGAAATATTCGAGCCCCACGATCTCGTGATGGTCATGGAGCCCTTGAACTTCCGCGACCACGCAGGCATGTATTTGGAGCGCAGTGACCACGCCTACATGCTGGCCAAGGCCGTGGACTCTCCCGCAGTCAAGATCCTCTTTGACATCTATCACCAGTCCATCTCCGAGGGCAACCTGATTCCCAACATCGATCTGTGCTGGGACGAGATCGGTTACTTCCAGATCGGGGACAACCCGGGTCGCAAGGAACCCACGACTGGAGGCGTCAACTACAAGAACATCTTCAAGCACCTGCACGAACGCGGATGGGACGGAATCTGTGGCATGGAACACGGGAATTCCAAGCCTGGCAAGGAAGGCGAGCGTGCGCTGATCGAAGCCTACCGCGAAGTGGACAGCTACTAGTGCAGGGCCTATTGAAGCCTGGCCCGGCCGCAAGGATCCGATCGTCGGCCTTGATCCTGGGAGCCTTGTTGGCTTGCAGCCAACTGCCTGTCGAAGAGCCCCTGCCGGCGCCGGGCGAGCCACAATTGGAGCCAGCCCCGGACGCGCCCGCCCTCGATCGTCCGAACATTGTGTTTGTGTTCACCGACGACCACGCTCCGCACGCCATATCAGCCTACGGTTCGGTTCTGAACCAGACGCCTAACATCGACAGGCTGGCCAAAGAGGGCATGCTCTTTACGCGCACCTTCTGCGGCAACTCGCTTTGCGCTCCCAGCCGGGCGACCATCCTCACGGGCAAGCACAGCCACGCAAACGGACACATCGACAACGCCTCGGTTTTCGATGGCTCGCAGGTGACCTTTCCAAAACTGTTGCGCAGCGCGGGCTACCAAACGGCGCTCGTGGGCAAATGGCACCTCAAGAGCGCACCGACGGGCTTTGATCACTGGGAAGTGCTCAAGGGTCAAGGGCCGTACTACAACCCGCCCATCCGCCGGGCAGAAGGCACCGAACAGATCGAAGGCTACACGACCGAGATCCTGACGGACCTGGGATTGGACTGGCTGCGCAACGAACGCGACCCAGACAAGCCCTTCATGCTGATGTTGCAACACAAGGCACCGCACCGGCGCTGGCAACCCGGGCCGCGTGAACTGGGAATGTACGATGACGTCCAGTTCCCAGAACCCAGCACGCTCTTCGACGACTACGAGGGCCGCCGGGCCGCGGGCATGCAGGAGATGACCCTGCGCGACCATATGAGTCTGGAGTACGACCTCAAGCTCGAAGACCCCGGGGGCTTGACAGAGGAACAACTGGCGGCCTGGAAGGAAATCTACGACCCCAAACGCGCCGAGTTTGAAGAGCTCGCTCCAGAGGGCGACGACCTCTTGCACTGGAAGTACCAGCGCTACATGCAGGACTACCTCGCCTGCGTCGAAGGCGTGGACCACCAGTTGGGCCGCGTGTTGGACTATCTGGACGAGTCGGGACTGGCCGAAAACACAGTCGTGATCTACTCCTCTGACCAGGGTTTCTACCTGGGAGACCACGGCTGGTACGACAAGCGCTGGATGTACGAAGAGAGCCTGCGCATGCCTTTCATCGTTCGCTGGCCCGGACACACACCGCCCGGCTCAGAGTGCGCGGCACTCACCCAGAACATCGACTTCGGGCCGACCTTCTTGGATCTCGCGGGGGTCGAGACGCCAAGCGCCATGCACGGCGTGAGCCTCAAGCCTCTCCTTAAAGGGGATCAACCGGCCGATTGGCGCAAGTCGATCTACTACCACTACTACGAGTACCCTGCGGTGCACATGGTCAACCGTCACTATGGCGTGCGCACCGAGCGCTACAAGTTGATGCACTTCTATCAACTCGGAGAGTGGGAGCTGTTTGATCTGGAACGCGACCCCCACGAGCTGACCAACCGCGCCGCAGATCCTTCCTACGCGCAAGTGCGCGCGAGCCTTGAAAAGGAACTGCTCAAGCTGCAGGAGCAGTATGGCGAGACCGACCCTGAGGGAACGGTCGACCGCATCTATCCGAAAGCTGCGGGAGCGCGCTGAAGCAGGCCGGGGCTGACCGGCGAACCGGCCCGGCTTGAGAGTGCCTGGCAGGCTGTCTGCTCTTGCCCTGCAACCCTTTGGGAAGCGCGTCGTCATCCCGGGTGGGCGGGGGCGGTGGTTGGCCGGCAGCTGTGGGGCCGATCGGAGTCTGCAACCAGGGCAGGGAACGCCAAGGGTCTGGAGCGCCGTTCGCCCGGCAACCTACTCAACCCATACCTCAGCCCATCCGCGCCCAGGGGCTGCGGTGTTCAAGTCCCGTTTCCCTAGCCCGGAGTGGCTATTTCAGGCTGGACAGCCTTGTACGAGGAGCGGAGACTGACCGGGTCTCTGGCCGTCCCCTACCTCTGCCCCTATTTGCCATGCTCTCTTGCACTGCACTCCTGTTGGCTTGCCCCCTGGCAGCCCCCCCTGATTCCGCGCCGGCCCCGCGCATCGCCATTGTTACAACCGCGGTCTCCGACGAGCCTGCGGACATTCTTGAGGACATCGTCGATAGCTACCAGGAGGCCTACAACGAGTTTGTCAGCGCCTACCGCGCAGCGAGTGATGACGCGGGTCGCAACGCGGCACGTGCAGAGCTCATGCCCGATCCTGGAATCTATGCGGAGAAGATCCTGGCTCTCGTCAAGGAGCACCCCGGCTCTGACGTGGCTTGGGAAGGCTTCAATTGGATCGTAGGCCGAGCAGGGAACTCCGCGAGTGGCCCCGCCGCCATGCTGATGATGATCGAGCAGTTCACGGACAAGGAAGAGTTGGGGGACGTGGTCCTGCGTACCACCCGCGGGCCCTTCAACCGCGACATCGCCAAGGCCCTGGGCAACTTGGCCGAATCCAGCCCCCACGCCAGCGTGCAGGGCAAGGCATCGTTCGCCCTCGGCATGCAATACAAGGGTCTGTCCGAGGCCGCCACGGACAAGAAGGAGAAGGACGGACTGAACAAGCGCTTCCTGCGCGTCATGAAAATGGTCTGCGAGAAGCACGGTGATGTGAGCTACGGCCGCAGTACCTTGCGCAGTGCTGCCGAAGGCGAGGTCTTTGTGGCTGAAAACCTGCAGATCGGAATGGTCGCACCGGACATTGCGGCCGCCGACCTGGACGGAGTTGAGTTCAAGCTCACTGACTACCGCGGCAAGGTCGTGGTGATCGATTTCTGGGGCAATTGGTGAGGCCCCTGCCGGGCCATGTTCCCCCACGAGCGGTCGCTCGTGAAACGATTGTCTGACCAGCCCTTCGCCCTGATCGGCGTGAACAGCGACAGAGACTTGGAAGCCTTGCGTCCCGTGCTCGTGGAAGAGCAAATCACCTGGCGCTCCTTCTGGAATGGTCCCGAAGGAACGAGCGGTCCCATCTCCACGCGCTGGAACGTGCACGGCTGGCCGACGATCTACGTGCTCGACCACGAAGGCAAGATCCGCTTCAAGAACGTGCGTGGCGAGGCCATGGACAAGGCCGTCGATTCCCTGCTCGAAGAAATGAACGGCTGAGAAGCTGAACGGCGCGGCTCAGTCGCTCTTTTTCTGACTCGGTTTACGGCCCGCCTTCTTCTTGGAGGCGGGCTTCTTCGTGGCCTTTTTCTTGCTCGCCTTCTTCTTGGCTGCCGGCTTCTTGGCGGCCTTCTTCTTGCTGGCGGTCTTCTTGGCCGCCTTCTTCTTGGCCTTGCGTCGACCGCCCTTGCGCTCGCGCTGGCGCTCCAGGAGGTTCAGCGCATCGCCTTCCTCCAGGTCCTCGGGTTTCGAACCCTTGGGCAAGGATGCGTTGACTTCCCCGTCAGTGACGTAGGGTCCCCAGCGGCCTTCCAGCAGCAAGATCGTGCCACCATCTAGCGCGGGGACATCCTTGAAGGACTTGATCTCCTTGGGTTTTGTGCGGTAGTTGCGGCGCGTCGGCTCTTGGGCGAGCAACTCCAATGCGCGCTCAAGGGACAGGCTCAAGAGATCGTCGTCGGGGGTCAGGCTGCGGGTGTCTTCGCCGCGTTTGATGTAGGGCCCGTAGCGACCGTTGAAGGCCAGGATCTCAACCTTGTGCGTGTCTTCCCCCACCTTGCGTGGCAAGGCCAACAACAGCAGCGCCGTGTCCAGGTCCACGTTCTCGGGCTCCATGCCCTTCAGGAGCGACGCCATCTTGGCCTTGGTTCCCGCTTCGTCGTCGGGCAGACCCAGTTGCACATAGGGCCCGTAGCGTCCGGATTTCAAGAAGATCGGTTCGCCGCTCTCGGGGTGTTGACCGAGCGGCTCCTTGCCCTTCTCGCTGGCGGCCAACAAGCGCGTGGCGGCCTCAACGTCGATCTCATCGGGACAGGTCTGGTCGGGCACCGTGGCGGTGGTCTCCTCGCGTTGCAAGAAGGGGCCATAGCGCCCCACGCGCAGAACGATCTCGCGCTTCTCATCGTCGGTGCCGATGGGCAAGCTGCACACTTGGCGTGGATCGATCTCAGCCGTGCCCGCATCGAGCAGGGGCTTGAGCCCCGTCTCCGGGGTCCCGAAGTAGAACTCCTTGAGGTAAGCCGTGCGGTCCTCTTCGCCCTTGGCGATGGCGTCCAACCGACTCTCCATGCCAACCGTAAAGCTCAAATCGACGAGGTGCGTCAGATGCTCGTCGAGCAACTTGAAAACCGCGAAGGCCGTGAACGTGGGCACCAGTGCCGAGCCCTTCTTGAAGGTGTAGTCCCGCCGCTGAATCGTATCGATGATCGAGGCGTAGGTGCTCGGCCGACCGATGCCAGACTCTTCGAGGGCCTTGACCAAGGTGGCTTCCGTCAAGCGCGCGGGGGGCGAGGTCTTGTGTTCCTCCGCCGCCAGGTCCGTGGGGTCCACGCTGTCTCCTTGGGACACGGCGGGCAGGATCTTCTCCTGCTCGGCGAGGGCCTGACCCGGATCGTCGGCACCCTCCACGTAGGCGCGCAAGAAGCCGGGAAAGTCGATCACATTGCCACCCGCCTGGAAGACGGCCTGATGCGCCTCGCTGTCGCCCACATTGCCCACTCGTAGCGACATGCGCCGGCCGCGGGCGTCCATCATCTGCGACGCCATCGTACGCTTCCAGATCAACTCGTAGACCTTGGCTTCGTCTTGCCCCAGCTGCTTGCGGATCTCCTCGATCGGAGCGATGCGGTCCCCTGCGGGACGGATCGCCTCGTGAGCCTCTTGGGCGTTGCTGACCTTGCTCTTGTAGGTACGCGGCTTCTCGGGAACATACTCGTCCCCGTAGTGGGCCGAGATTTCCTCGCGCGTCATATCCATGGCCACCTGACTCAGGACGACCGAATCGGTCCGCATGTAGGTGATGTATCCGTTTTCGTAGAGGCGCTGGGCCGCGCGCATGGTGCGCTTGGCGTCAAAGCGCAGCTTGCGGTTGCCCTCCTGCTGCAGGGTCGACGTGTGGAAGGGAGGCGAGGGCTTCTTCGTGAAGGGCTTCTCTTCCGCAGAGAGAATCTGAAAGCTGGCTCCCTCCAGGGACTTCACGAGACCTGCGGCTGCGGCCCCATCGAGAAGAGTGACGTCGTCTCGTTTGAGCTTGCCCGTGTCCGCGTCGAAATCCTTGCCCGCCGCGATGCGCTGACCGCCGAGGCTCACCAGGTTGGCGTCAAAAACCTCATCCGCGGGCGTCTTGAAGGTAGCCACCAGATCCCAGTACTGAGCCTCGTGAAAGCGCATGCGCGCCTTCTCGCGTTCTACCAGCAGCCCAACGGCAACAGACTGCACGCGACCAGCCGAGAGCTTCGGCTTGATTTTGCGCCAAAGGACGGGCGAGACGCCATAGCCGTAGAGCCGGTCGATGATGCGGCGCGTCTCCTGGGCCTGCACCATGTGGGTATTGATGTCGCGCGTGTCCTCCAGGGCTTCCAGGATTGCGCCCTTGGTGATCTCGTGGAACACCATGCGCCGCACCGGGCACTCGGGCTTGAGCACCTCCATCAAGTGCCAGGCGATCGCCTCTCCCTCGCGGTCTTCATCTGTCGCCAGCAGGAGGGTGTCCACCGTCTTGAGCTTGGCTTTGAGCTCCTTGATGCGCGCCTTGGCATCGGGCTTGATCACATACAGGGGCTCGAAGTCCTGCTCGATATTCACAGCCAGGCTCGACCATTCCTCTTTTTTGTACTTGGCCGGAACTTCAGCCGCACGGCCCGGCAGATCGCGGATATGACCCACGCTGGACTCCACCAGGAAGTCCGATCCCAGGTACTTGCGCAGGGTCTTGGCCTTGGTGGGTGATTCGACAATGACGAGGGTCTTGGACATGGCTCGGTACTTTGGGCTCGACGATGGGCTCAAGGGGCAGGGTTCTAGCACGGGCTCTGCCCGCCTGCCACCCGCCAAGCCCATTGGCCGTAGGGGCTGGACCTGCGGCCCCTACGGGGCCGAATCGGGCCCCCGTCTCCAGAATTTCTTTTGACCTGGTGTCCCCGTGGTGGCCGGATCTTCCCCCGGGCAAGCCTCTGAGCATTGCGACGGCCCCCCTGTCCGAGCCAAAATCCCCCCATGAGCCCCTCCCCTCGCATCGGTGTCGTCACCGTGTCGGACCGCGCCAGCAGCGGCGAGTACACCGACCGTGGTGGCCCCGCGATCTGCTCTTACTTGGATGAGGTCTTGAGCTGTGCCTTCGAGACCGTCGCTCGGGTAATCCCCGACGAGCGTGAAGGCATCGCACGGACGCTGGAACAGTTGGCGGACGAAGAAGGCTGCTGCCTCATCGTGACCACCGGGGGGACAGGGCCTGCAGTACGGGACGTGACCCCAGAGGCCACGCTCGATGTCTGCCAGAAGATGATGCCTGGATTTGGTGAACTGATGCGGCAGGTGTCCCTGCTGGCCGTGCCCACCGCCATCCTGTCGCGCCAGACTGCGGGTATCCGTGGCAGCTCGTTGATCTTGAACTTGCCGGGTCAGCCCAAGGCCATCGCCGAGTGCCTGGACGCGGTCTTTCCCGCCATTCCCTACTGCGTGGACCTCATCGGAGGCCCCTTCTTGACCACGGATGAGTCGCGCTTGGTGGCTTTTCGTCCGAAGAAAAAATGACCGCACGTACAATCACGACCTGCCTGGTGCTTGGCCTTTGGGGATGCGCGGCCACTCCCCAGCCCGGCCAGGCTTGGGTTGTTCACGAGCGCGTCGAACCCGTCTCCGGCCCGCGCGTCCTGGGCATCTACGCGCACCCCGATGACGAAACCAGCGCCGCCGCCATCTTCTACAAGACGACCACCCACTTGGGAGGTGCCTGTGACTTGCTGTTGATTACCAATGGCGAAGGGGGCTTCAAGTACTCCACCCTGGCCGAGGACCTGTACGGTGCAGAGCTGACAAAGGAATCCGTCGGCCGAACGCTCTTGCCCGCCATCCGGCGCGACGAATTCTTGCGCGGCTGCGGCCTGATGCAGATCCGGTCGGCCTATTTCTTAGAACAACAAGACCATCGCTACAGCACGGATCCCGCGGAGGTCTTGGCCCCCGACGCTGGAGTCTGGGACCTCGAACACGTCGAAGGCGCCCTCGTTGAGCGTATGCGCCAAGGTCAATACGATTTTGTGTTGACCCTTGCGCCCACCTCCGCGACCCATGGCCACCACCAGGCGGCCACCATCCTCGCCCTGCGCGCGGCAGCCCAGCTACCCGCCGAACAGCGCCCCGCGATTCTGTGCGCTCTTGTGGAAACGGAGGAGGCCGTGCCCGGGCCGCCCCCAATGCTGCCCGGCTACCCCGAAACATCCTTGATGGACCAGGCTCCGACGCTGGTCTTTGATCGCACCCAGCCCTTTGGACACCGCGGCCGACTGGACTACCGCGTCCTGGTTAATTGGGTCATCGCAGAGCACAAGTCCCAAGGCACAATGCAGCTGGCCATGTCCCGCGGCTTGCGCACGCACCTGTTTCTGTTCGCGGTCAGCCCGCCTGGCTCGGCCGCCGCAGCTCGCACTTGGCTGAAAGATCTCGCCCAACCCCAGTTCACGACCCGCAGCTACGGACCCAGCGCGGGCACCAACGCCGCTGCCGCAACGCCCAAGCAACCAAGGCACCCGTGAGCCCCTCCCCCCGCCCAGAACGACTGCATTCGTTGGACGCCCTGCGCGGGGCAGACCTGTTCTGGATCGTGGGCGGGCACAGCCTCGTCGCTGCTCTAGCGGCGGCCACGGGCTGGCAGAGTTTGGCTTGGATCGAGGCCCAGTGCCACCACGTTGCATGGCACGGATTCCGCTTCTACGACCTCATCTTCCCCTTGTTCCTCTTCCTGGCGGGGGTCTCCATGCCCCTGTCCTTCAGCGGCCGGTTGAAGCGCGGGCAGAACCGCGCCGACCTCCGAGCCCACGCGCTGCGACGGGGGACCCTCCTGGTCTTCCTGGGAGTCGTGTACAACGGCGCGCTGTGGGCCGATGAGGGCCAGGCGCGCTATGCCAGTGTGCTCGGACGCATCGGATTGGGCTGGCTCGGAGCCGCCCTGATCGTCATCCACACGTCGCCGCGCGCCCAGTGGCGTTGGTTTTGGGGGCTGCTCATCGGCTACGGCCTGCTCCTGGTTGGCATTCCTGCACCAGGCATGGATGAGGTTTCCTTGGCCCAGGGCGAGACCCTCGTCGGCTGGGTGGACCGCACGCTGCTACCCGGTCGCCTGCACCGGAGCACGAGTGACCCGGAGGGGCTGCTGTCGACCGTGCCAGCTGTGGCCACCGCATTGTCCGGTGTCTTCGCGGGCCGCTGGCTCACAAACCGCGCTCCCGGCCCAGCCCTGCGCCTGACGGGATTGGTGGCGGCGGGCCTACTTGCCTTGGCTGCTGGCAAACTCCTGGACCCCTACCTCCCCATCAACAAGAACCTCTGGACCTCGTCGTTCGTGCTCTGGTGCACGGGCTGGAGTCTGTTGCTGCTGGCGCTCTTCCACGCCCTGATTGACCTACCGCCAGCAAGGCGCTGGTACATGCCTATGGTGGTGTTCGGGGCCAACTCCATCCTGATCTACCTCCTGCACCGCTTCGTGGACTTTCAGGGATTGTTTCAGAACTCGGTGAGCTGGGCCCTGCCCTCGGACATGCCCGCCTGGGTGGTAGCCGCCGGGGGATTGGCCGTTGAGGGTGTCCTGCTGGCGTTCCTCTACGAGCGTCAGGCGTTCTTGCGGGTCTGAACAACGAGCCTGGGCGCCGCGCTGGGCAGGGCGTGTCTCACAGCGAGACGGGCCGCGAGGGGAGCGAAAAGAACCCCCATCCCACGCGCTCCCACTGCCGAAAGGGAACCCATGAAGTGCAGTTCCAATTACGCGCGTCGCTGGTCTCCGCTGATTGCTGTCGGTGCTGCTGCCCTGACACTGGGTGGTTGGCTTCAAAAGCCCCAAGACCCGACACCTACCGATACATTGACCCCGCGCATCGAGCGCATCGAGGCCTACCTGCAGGCCCAGGCCAAGAGTGCCCAGGCCCTTGAGGACGCCCTCGACGAGGCTGTGGACCAAGGCTACACGGCCGGCATCAATTACCGCTCGCGAGAGACGTTGATCGACGCCTGGAAGAAGCAAAACACGGCCGCTCTCATGGACGTGCCGGGTTCCAAGACATCCAAGAAGCAGACACTGGAGAAGTAGGGCGGCAGAGGAGTAGCCTCGTCTGCCCATGGACGAGTTGCTCTGCGCCTACCTGCTGCGTCTGGAGAGTGCACGCGGAGTTTCGCCGCACACGCTGCGTGCGTACTCCCGAGATCTGCGCGCGTTCTTGTCCTTCCTGGAGGAACGCGGCGTCGAGCGGATCCACACCCTGAAACCGCGCAGCTTGCGCGCCTGGCTGGGCACCCTGGATGACCGGGGGCTCGCCCCATCGAGTATTCAGCGCAAGCTATCCAGCGTGCGCGGTTTTCTGCGCTACCTGGTCGACGAGGGTCAACTCGAAGTCAATCCGGCTCTCGGCCTGCGCCAACGTCGCCGGGCACAGCACCTGCCCTCTGTCCTCTCGGAAGAAGAGATCGCCAGTCTGTTGCAGGCACCGGATCCGAGCACAGCCCTGGGCCTGCGGGACCGAGCGTTGCTCGAACTGATGTACAGCGCGGGCACGCGAGCTGCGGAAACAGTAGGCTTGGACCGCGCTGACCTGGACCTCTCGCGCGGGGTGGCACGCGTGCTAGGCAAGGGTCGCAAGCAACGGCTCGCTGCCCTAGGCAGCCACGCCGTGAAGGCGCTCGAGGTCTACCTCGCCGACTCCCGCCGACCGCGCCCCAGGCGTGCGCACCCCGACGCGCTGTTCCTTGGCAAGCAGGGAACACGCCTCACGACCCGCTCGCTCGAGCGCATCGTGTCCCGGCACGTTCTGGCCGCAGGCATTCGCCGCCACGCCACCCCGCACACGCTGCGACACTCGTTCGCCACGCACCTGCTGGATAACGGCGCCGACTTGCGTTCGGTCCAGGAGCTACTGGGTCACGCCCATCTGGTCACGACTCAGATCTACACGCATGTCTCGGTGGAACGCCTAAGGGAGGTCTACGAGAAGGCTCACCCACGCGCCGAGTAGATCACAGCTCCCAGCCTGCGCGGTACTCGCGCTGCAACAGGGCATCGGCCCGCTCTGAACCCGTACGGCCCCTGCCCGCGTCCCACTGAATCTCGCCTCGCCACTCGGTCTTCTTGCTCGCACGCTTGAGGTAGGGATAGGCGTCCGGCCCCTCGTATCGTTCTCCCGCGCGATAGGCCACATTGCCGAGAACCACGGTGCAGGCCAAGTCACCGGAGTAGTCGAAATTACACGTGGTCGGAGTGCCTTCAGTGATGCCATTCAACCATTCGCGGTAGTGCCCCACCGACTTGGGAATGGAGGGCTCGGGTAGCTCGATTTCCGTGTTCGGGTCCTTGGGCTCCAACACGTAATTACCGTAGTGGCACACCAAGTTGCCCGCGCTGCCTACGAATCGGATTCCGCTGGGGAACCCCGGTTGGGCGTAGTCCCCTGAAGCGACCGAGTCCGCCCAATGCACGACCAATTCCCGCTCGCTGCCGCTGGGGCTCTGAATGCGGTGCACAAAATGGGCACGCATCCAGTTGGGGGTGCCGTCCACGTGCAGTTCGGGCCCCTCGCTCATGACCCGAATGGGCTGGCCCAGATCGAGGGCCCAGTGCACGACGTCCATCAGGTGGCAAGCCATGTCGCCCAGTGTGCCGGTGCCGTACTCCCAGAAGCGGCGCCAGTTGGCCGGGTGCAGACCATCACAGTAGGGGCGCTCGGCCACCGGGCCCTGCCAGAGATCCCAATCCAGGTAGGCCGGCGCCGGCTTGGAGGCCCCAAAACGGCCATCGGCCCAACCCTTGCCCACCCACACCTGAGCGTACTGCACCTCGCCGATGGCACCGCTGCGGATGAGTTCGACGACGCGCCGGTAGTTGTCCCCGGCGTGGATCTGAGTGCCCATCTGGGTCACAGCACCCATCTCCCGTGCGAGCCTCTGCAACAGACGGATTTCACCTGGCGAGTGGGCTAGGGGCTTCTCGCAATAGACGTTGAGGCCCCGCCGCAAGGCCGCAGCGGCCACGCTGGCATGGGTGTGATCCGCGGTGGAAACCACGACACCGTGCAGGTGCTCGGTCTTGTCGAACATGCGCCGGAAGTCTTTGAAGAGCTGCGCCGGGCCGCTGCCGTCTGCGCGTTGAGCCACCCGTTCAGCCGCCTGGGCCAAGTGTCGTTTGTCCACATCGCAGAGGGCCACGATCTGCTCCCCCAACACCCCTTCCAGATTCGCGCGGCCTCGGTTGGCGACACCCACCAGAGCCAGACGCAGCTTGTCGCGCGGCGCTTTCGAGAAGCTCAGTCCAGGAGAGAGCGAAGCGAGCGCCAGGGAACTGCTCGTCGTCATGAAGTGTCTACGGGTGAGTTGCATGGCGTCAGTGTACACTCGCCCCCATGAGCGACCTCAACATTGGCATTGTGGGCCTGGGCGCGGTGGCTGGCGCACACATTCGGACTTTCCAGGACGTACAGGGTGCCCAGGTAACGCGCGTCTGTTCGCGGCGTGAGCATGACCCCGCCGACCTGCGCAGCACCTACGGCCAGGACCTGGAAACCACGACGCGCTTCGAAGATCTACTTGCCGATCCGGACATCCACGTGATCGACATCTGCACCCCCCACAACCTGCACGCTGAGCAGGCCGTGGCCGCCGCCGCGGCGGGCAAGCACCTGATCATCGAAAAGCCGCTGGCAACCAATTTCGCCGATTGCCTGCGCATCGAGCGCGCTGTGCGCGAGGCCGGGGTGCAAGCCATGGTCTGCTTCGAGTGCCGTTTCTCCGCACACTTCGCCCTGCTGCACTCGGTGCTAAGCGAGGGTCTGATAGGAGACCTGCACTACGCCGAAGTCGATTACTACCACGGCATTGGCCCCTGGTACGGGCAATTCGACTGGAACGTCAAGAAAGACATGGGCACCTCGTCACTGGCCACGGCTGGTTGTCATGCCCTCGACGCTCTCTTGTTTTTTATGGGCACGGGAAATCCGGCCCGCGTCGAAGAAGTCACCAGCTACGCCACACGCTCGGGGTCGGAAATATTCCAGCCCTACGAGTACCCCACAACGAGTGCCAGCCTGTTGCGCTTTGAGGACGGGCGCGTAGCCAAGTGCGCCTCGGTGGTGGATTGCCTGCAGCCCTACTACTTCCACGTGCATCTGGTGGGCAGCCACGGTTCGATCCTCGACAATAAGCTCTACAGCCATAAGCTCGAAGGCATGAACAAGGACCGTTGGAGCGAGTTGCAGACATCCTTGATCGACTCGGGCGATGTCACTGACCACCCGTATCTGCCCCAGTTCCAGGCATTCGTGGACGCAACCGGCCGTGGCGAGCCCATGCCGCGCACGGACCTGGGTACCGCGCAAGAAACCCACCGTGTCCTGTTCGCTGCCGACCTCTCCGCCGCCGAGGGTCGCCCCGTGAATCCTTCCGAGCTCGGCGCGTAGGAGCCCTCATGTCTCTCATCAATTGGATCTTCGATATCTACCAGCACGGGCGCATCGATCGCGCCGAGAAGGAGTCACAGGCCGTACGCCGCGAGTTGGACCAAATGCGCTCCAGCTCACAGCGTGGGCCGGCAGCGGCTCCCCATGTGGACCGCGCTCTGGGCGAGCTAGCCCTGAGCCTCAAGACCTTGCAACGCATGATGGTCCAAAAGGGCCTGTGCAGCGCCGAGGAGTTCGCTGCATTGCTCGACGACGTGGACGCCGAAGACGGCAAGCGCGACGGCCAGGCTCCGATCTAGCTCCCTAAGCCATTGCCCGGCGCTCAGCGGCCCGGCAACCCCAGGCACTCGCTGCGAAGCGAGAAGGGAATGGGAAGTCGATCCCCGACTCACCCGGGACGCTGAAAACTCAGCACAGGGATCTCCGATTGGCGCAAGACCTTTTCAGCGATGCTGCCTAGCGCGAAGTGTCGTAGACCCGTGCGTCCGTGGGTGGAGATAGCGATTAAGTCGGCCCCCTTGCCCTTGGCGTAACTGCAGATCGCCGCGGCGGGATCCGAGGCCGTGATGACCTCGATCTCCGTCTCGATCTCGTCCCCCAAATTGGAGCGTTGGTCCTCGAGCACGAGGGTCGCGTGCTTGACATCCTTCTCGAGATGCAACGAAGAGAGGGCCGGAGCGAAGGGGGCCCCGTGGGGAGTGAGTTGCAGGTCCAACACAACGTGCAGCAGAGTGACCTTGGCGCCCAATTGCTGGGCCAATTCACGGATGGGCTCGAAGGGGCGAACGGACTCAGGCGAGAGGTCAGAAGTCAGAACGATGTGCTTGAGTTGCATGGTGGGGCGCTTCCTGGGGGGAATTGGAGCGGGCGCCGGAGGATACAAGATGGGCCAGCACGCATGCCAACGCCATTCGCCCTCATTTGCTCGGCGCTGGGAAGTACGGCCCATGAACTGCTCCCAACTAGGGTCTACGATGCGAGTGGTATGGTGTTTCCGGTCCCCGAATTAGGCCCCTGCGGTCCACGCTCATCAGGGAGTTCAGTATGACCCGAGAGATCCCCCCCCGACACGCCGTCGTCGGCATCGACAGCGCGGCCAGCCGCTCGCTTGTGGTCCCTGCGGCCCTCGATCTGCACGCGCGCTTTGGAACGCGCCTCGAGTTCATCCATGCGGTGGACCTGCCCAAGTTGGAGATGGTCTACGGCCGACCCGATCGCATGAGCAAGATGGAAGCTGCCATCGAGGGCGCCGCTTTTGAACGCTTGTCCGAACATTTGCAAGAGCTCACGCGCCAGGCGGGTTCAGACTACGACACGCGCGAGCACCTGCTGGTGACGAGGGGTTCGGCGGCCCAGGTCCTGACTCGCCGTGCAGAACTGGACCATTCTGACCTGTTGATCCTCGGCCCGCACGAGAAACGCGGTCTGTTTGATTTTGGCAGCACGACGCGTGCGCTCCTGGCGAAGGCACCCTGCGACCTGTGGATCCAACCCTGCGCGTCCACCGACATGAGGCAGATTTTGGTACCGGTGGACCTCTCTGAAGAGAGTTCGCTTGCACTGCAGACTGCGCGCACGCTGGCCCTTCACTGCGCTGCAAGCGTCACGGTGCTGCACTGCTTCCTCACCCCGGACGTGGCCTACGCGGCCAGCCCCGGCTACCCCATTGCAGGGCCCACCTACGTCATTGACGACGTGCGTGACGACAGTCGCGAGGAATTCGAGCGCACGCTCAACGCCTTCGATTGGCAGGGCGTCGAACACGATGCTCGCTTTGTGGAAGCGCGACCTGTGGACGGAATCCTGGAACTGCAGTCCGACCACGATCTCATTGTCATGGGCACGCACGGGCGGACTGGATTGAGCGCCGCCCTGTTGGGCAACGTGGCCTACTCGGTGTTCAAGTCTGCAGAGATACCCGTACTGGCGATTCGCCAGCCCCAACGCGACATGCTGTTGGAGTCCTAGCCAGCTCGACTGATCCAGGCCCGCGTACTGTCGAGCTTGCCGCCGGTCAGGATTCACTCCACACCAGGGCAACGATTCCTTCGATCCTGGTGTATCGTGCGTGTATGAACTCACGATTCATTGTCCTGCTCTGTGCCCTCGTCGGAGCTCTGGGATGTGCCTCCGAGGCGGTCGCCCAAATCGTCCGAATTGACCTGACCAACGAGAAAGCCGCCAAGCGCTACAAGAAGGCTCTGGCCGAGGTCGACGGGCAGCAGGTGCTGCTGGGTGAAGCCGTCGAAGGGGGTGGAATCTGGTTCGAGGAGACGGACAAGGGCGTCACCATTCACTACGACGGAGCCAACAACAACCAGCTCTACCTGCTCGACAGCCGCGATCCGTCGAAGATTCCCTACAAGTACAAGGACGGCGAAAAGGTCGCTGTCAAGAAGAGCGCAGTGCTGATGGTTCGCGGCCGAGACGTCAAAGCGGTGAGCCTCTTTCAGCCCAGTGAGACGATTGAGAGCCTCGCCCGTGAGTACACCCTGCGTTTGGGGCGGGTGGAGACTTGCGAGAATGCACGGGATGAATTCAAGCGGGGTTCCAAGGACTGGTTCAGCGCTCACCGGCAGCTGCTGGGAGCCTATGAGCGCCTGATCAGTTGGCTAGAGCACTGTTCGTTCAACCGAGCGGCCGAGCCCTTGGCCAAAACTCTGCTGAAAGAGAGCCGGCAAGTGGCGAAAGAGGCCATCACCCTGCGGGCGCAGGCCGCCCAGGACTCTGTGCGCGTCATCGGCACGACAGAGGAACTGTATGACGCCGTGGAAATCGTCGGCGACGACAGCCACGTTTTCCGCATTCAGGAATCCCAGCATCTACGCGCGGTGTATTTCGGGCGCTTCAGTGACGAACGTATGACGGCTCTACTGCGTCATGGCGAGAACGTCATCGAGGTCTTCCGCAACCAGTTTGTCGATCCCTATGTGGGGCCGGACTTCGAGGATCGCATTCCCGAGGGACTGTTCCATGAGTTCTACTTTGGCCCCTCCGACGGCGCGTTCCACGAGCCCTTTGTCGAGGCCTACTACGGCAACATTTGGGGCAACGAGGAGAACAAGAAACGCCACCGCGCTTCTAACGGGTCGCGCTTTGCCGCCGATCCCAGCCTGTGCCTCGACATCTGGCGTGTGCCCGAACAGGAAGACATGGAAGGCTTGCTGACCCACGGTCTGGGTCACTCGCTGGCTGATTTCCACTTCAACGGCAGCGCAGTGGGCATGGAACAACCGTGGATGGAAGAGGGGCTGGCCTACTACCTGTCTTTTGAGCTACTGGGACGCAACAGCGTGACCTGCAGCGCTTTCGACCCCGGCAGTTACGTGCGCCGCGCTAAGGAAGAGGGCAAGAAGACCATCGGCCTGAGCTACCGCGAAACGCTCAACGCCACGGCACGCGACTACGCCCCGCGCCTCGACCGAATTCTGCTGAAGCGTCTCTACGAGATGGAGAACGAAGACCTGGCCAAGTCGTGGAGCTTCTTCGACTACCTGGCCCTACGCCTCGACCGGACGGGCCAACGTTGGCTACGGGCCTGCTGCAGGCTCTCGCGCAGTCGGGACACGTTCCTCGCCGAGCTGCGTGCGTTCAGCGAAGAGCTCTACGGCCAACCCGACGAGGATGGGGTTGCGACCGGTTATGAATCGGGCAAGGACGTCTTTGACTACCTGGACAAGCTCTGGCGCCAGTACGCTGAAACGGAGCAGGTCTCCGGTCGCTAGCCTTCGTCGTTGCGCGGCCCCCCGCCCGCGCGCCAAATCCCTGCGCCGACGATCCTTCCCCTCCGCCATCCACTCCATGACCCATTCTGCATCCGACGGCTCATTCACGAACGATGTGGCCGCCTTCTACGAGTCGATGCTCGTGCCCCTGATTTTCGAGCCCTACGCGGACGACCTTGCCGAGCGGGTCGAAGCTCTCACGCCCGGATCGGTGCTGGAGATCGCCTGCGGAACAGGAGTGGTGACGCGCGCCCTGGTTGCGCGCCTGCCCGAGTCCTGCTCGATCACCGCCACGGATCTGAACCAAGCCATGCTGGGACACGCCGAGGCAATCGGTACCTCGCGCCCCATCACTTGGGGGCAAGCCGACGTCATGGACCTGCCCTACCCTGACAACTCCTTCGATGTGGTGGTCTGCCAATTCGGGACGATGTTCTTCCCCGAGCGTGCAGACGCCTACAGCGAAGTTCGCCGCGTTCTGAAGCCCGGCGGCACCTTCCTGTTCAACATCTGGAATGGCATCGCGGACAATGAATTCGCCCAGGTGGTCACCCAAGCCCTGGCTGCCCGGTTCCCCGATGACCCTCCCCAATTCATGGTCCGCACCCCCCACGGGCATAGCTCACCCGAGGAGATCGAGGCGGATGTCTCCGCATCGGGGTACGCAAGCTGCACCCTCACCCAACGCGACGACGTCAGCCCGGCTGGAGACGCGCGACTGGCTGCTATGGCCTTCTGTCAGGGCACACCCTTGCGTGCTGAAATCGAGGCCCGGGACCCCGGCGGTCTTCAGTCGGCGACCGACGCTGTGGAAGCGGCCTTGCAGGCGCGCCACGGACAGGGCCCGATCGAGGGAAAAATCAGCGCCGTAATCGTGTCCGCAGAAACCGCTCTCCCCGCCTGAACGACAATCGTGGATCAAGTGCAGACTCTGGCTAACGACAAGGGGCCGCTCAATTCGCACCCACGACCAAGTCTTGCCCTGCGCCTGCTGCTTGCGAGCGGTGCCTTCGCCCTCGCATTCGGGGCAACAGAAATTGGCTTCCGCATCTTTTCGCCTGTCAAGTTCCGGCAACCTGTAGCGCGCATGCCTGATAGCGCTTGGAAAGAACTGCTGCATCAACCTTGTTCCATTCCTGGCTTGAACTACGAGCTGCGGGCCGGATTCGACAAAATCCTGGACGGAGTTCACGTCAAGACCAACAGCTTGGGAATGCGAGACGCGGAACCGCTCAAGAAATCCACACCCGGATTGATCCGCATCGCTTCGATCGGAGACTCCTTTGCGTTTGGGCTGGGCGTGGAGCAAGAGGACTGCTACTCCGATGTTCTCGAGCAACTCCTGAATGCGCGCAGCGTGGACGAGTCCTCGATCTTTGACGTGCTGAATTTCGGGGTTTCGGGTTACACCACGCGTGATGAGTCCCTACAGGTGCAGCAGCGCGTGATGGAGTTTGAGCCCGACCTACTGATCCTCTGCTATGTATTCAATGATCCGGAAGTCGAACCCAAGCAGCCCCTGCACAGCTACTACGCTGAGACTCAGTGGTGGCAACACTCCCACTTCCTACGTCGCATTGCCCAGAAGAAGCGTCGCAGAGACGTGGTGAATTATGGCGGGGGAGACATTCCGCGCTACTTGCACGCCTATCCACCCAAGTGGGACACCGTGACAGAGGGATTTGAGCGTATCCGCAGCGCAGCCGACGAAGCGGGCATCGAAGTCCTGTTGGTCCTACCGGGTTGGTTGATTCAGCAGGACTGGACTCACTACCGATACCATGCCCTGCATGCGCAGGTGCGCGGTGCTGCCGAGGCCCAGGGTTTCCATGTGATCGACATGCTCGAGCCCTTCTCCGAGTTTGATCCCGGTGACCTATGCCTGGCCCGCAAGGACCCCCACCCCAACGCCCTTGGGCATCGGCTCATCGCAGAGGCGATCGCGGATTACATCGAGCAGAACCAGGATCGCCTTTTCTGAACCCAGGTGTGCCAGGGGTTGGCAGGGTTCGAAATCTGCGGGCCATCAGCCGCATGTGGCCCGCTTCGGGATTCTCCTACCCACGCTGGTGAGAAAGCGGAAGTCGAAGTATCAGAGGCACCAGGGCGCGCCATTCTGGGCGAGTCCCAGGAGTTTCCGCTGCTTCACATTTCCAAGCTGGAAGTCGAAGCGAGGGACATTCCGATGGTCTATCTGCTGATTCCCGCCATCGACCTCGTCCTCCTGGGAACGGGCTTGGCTTCGCTCGACAAATTCTCCTCGCTCTAGAGCCCGCTCAGCGGAATGCGGTGACCAAATCGCCCGGGGACCCTCTCGCAATCTGCGAGCAGCGAGCAAGAGGGCCCCGACGGGTCTAGTGCACGTCGATGTCCAGACGCAGTCCGCCCAAGGGCGAACTACCCGAAGTATTCCCCAAGCTGACGCTGCCCTGGCCGCGCTTGAGAGTCACGGTTTGGTCGATCACAAGCCGGTCAAATAGGATCTGGTCCATCCCGCGGAACATGGGCGCGTCCAACTCGAAGAAGCTCCGCTCGCGCATCAACTGGCCCAGCCCGTAGAGCCGCAGGCTCAAGTCACCATCGGGACGTCGACGGGGCTCCAGCGTCAGCACGAGGCCATCCAAGTAGAGGTAGGAGAGGGGTTCGCTGGCAGCCGCTCCCTGGGCAATCTCCACATCGAAGTCCCGCACCCACGTGCCCTCCACTCCCAAGGAAACGCTGGACTGGCTTCCGAGGCGCAGGGGCACATCGCAGGTCACTCCCCGGGAGAGACCCTCACCGTGGCGAGTGAAACTCAGTCCAACTTGAACGGTTTCCGCGGCTTGAACGATTTCCTCTACCACTTGGCCAAGCCTGCGGGTCGCCATGCCGGACGCGCGCATATCCTCTGCGACGTCCGCATCCAACGTGCCCACGACCCAGTTGGAGGTGTACCCAAGATCGAGATCCGGGCGTTGAGACCTGATGAACTCGAGGCCCGCATCGTGGTCGGTTCCCCCGTGGCGCGCGACCAATAGCGGCTCATCCGTTCCCATCCGATCTGGCTGGGCGTCCCCGATGTCCTTGAGTGTTGAGTTGTGATAGAAAGCAACACGCGACGGTGCGAAGGCGTCCATGTTGACCGCGAACAGGTCGGGGTCTCCTCCCGCAGTGGCCGTCGAATACACGCTGCGAATTCCATCGCCCTGCGGCTGGAGAATCACCACTTGAGTACCCTGGGACCCGGCGACCGTCAGGGTCGACTGGAAGCTCAACGCCATGCCAGTAGGGATCGCCGTGTCGAACGCGTAACTGCGAGTCGCAATCGCGAGGGTCTGGGCAAAACGCGGACCCTGCACGTAGCTCTGCGAATTCTCGCTGCTGTGAAAGCCCTCCTGGGACAGGTCCACCTTGTCGCGTTCACCAGTGGGGTCGCCGTGACTGAGCACGACGGACATCCCAAGACCGCCGCGGATCGGTGAGCAAGTTAGAGCGAGGCGTGTACCCGAGATACGATCGACAACGTCGGGGTCAAACGCGAAAGCCGACTGCGCCACCTCGACGAAGAACGACCGAACCATCTGGTGTACACGTAGGAGTTCGAGAGTCGATGTATCGCCGGGAAGCATGTTGAGCGTGTAGCTTTGAACGCTCGCACCCGACGCACCGGTTCCTCGACGCAGCTCGTCGGCGGCATGGGCCGTCACGATTCCAAGCAAAGAGGGATCCAGTTGGACGCGGGTGGGGAAATTCAAGACGTCCACCCGGAGCTCCACGCGGGCACCCATGGAGTCGGATAGGAAGGCGAGCATGTTAGCTACCCGGGCCTGCACATCAGCCGGGGCACGCACGGCCAGTACCCCCTCGCTGAATTCCCACATCCCGCGACCCTCGTATTCGAATTCGTCACCGCACAGACTATCGAGCAGAGTCTGGATCACGTCCATGTCGAAGGGCTCGTACTCAACCGATCCTTCCACATCACTTAGCTGCAGGGTTGCAGGCAACAGGATCACCTGGCCCTCGCTGCCGCGACGGCCCAAGCCCAGGGCGCGGATGTCGTACAGTTCGATGGTGCTCTCGCCCAGCCTTGTGACGGGCTCGTCTAGCGCCGGATTGCTTGCCGGCGCGCCATGGGTGCCGGGACCCGGCTGAGCCGCATGGAGAGCAGGAGTCGGCTGACTCTCGTGTCCCCGGCTGGGCAGTTGAAGTGAAGAGGCGAGCAGCGGGAGAATCAGGGTGAAATTCATGAGGAAATACTTGGGGTCATGCGGTCACGAGCGCTCAGGAACGATCTGAGTTCACGCGCCAACTTGTAGATCGAGGGAGCACTGTGCTCGTCCCCCGAGGAACTCTGCAGCAAGGCGAGGATGTTCTGGTAGGTGCGCCGGGGACCGCCCTGCAGCAGCGGCTCAACGGCCTGCAGGCCGCCGAGCCGATCGATCCCGAGCAGGCACGCCGCCGCAAGATTGCGTTCTGCTGAACTGCACTGGGAAAAGACACGAGCAAGCACCGGGAGGGCGTCCGGCAAATCAGACTCTCCGAGCCGCAAGGCGGCAGTCGTGCGCTCGGTTTGCGGGAGCTCCGTGTCCCCTGCACACACGCTCAGGGCCAGCAGGCCGGCGTCTTCTGGTGCGGCCAAAAGGAGCTCAAGCAAAACTTCACGACTCTTCAGAGTCCCCGGTCCCCTCTCCAGTGCCACAACCGCAAAGCGCTCCCCATCCAGGCGCTGGGCCGCCGAGGTTGCCTGCGCGAGATCTTGGGAGGAGAGCCGCGAATCACTGTGCAGGCGAATCAAACTGCGCACGCCCGCAACCCCAGGGAGGGTTGGCAGGAACCTGCGCGTCAGCTCGCGGTAGTCGCGGTTGTGCAGATGGGCTTCGATCCAACGCGCCGTGTGCTCGGGCTCCAAGGCACTCGCTCCGAGAACCACTGCGGGCTCCCCATCGAAACCCCGCGCCTCAAGCTGCTCGACACACCACGCGCCGGCGCCTTCGATTCCTCCCAGGGTCTTCAAGTACAAGTCCTCGTCGAGCAGACCTCGGACGTGTAGGGCCAGCACTTCGGGTAGTGCCTCCGCACCCATGGCACCCAGGGCTGTGAGCAGCACCGGATCTGCGTCTCGTTCGTAGGCCAAGGACAGGTACCCAGCGGCGGGCACGCTGCCCACACGCACCAACCCCTCGATGGCCACCGCGCGTGCAAGTGGAACGTCCACCGCTTGGGCGAGGCCATCCAAGCCGGCGGCGCCCATGTCACCGAGCGCCAACGCGGCGTCACGCGCCAGGTCATCGCGCTTCAACGCCTGCCGCAAGTGCCGCACACTTGAGAGGGAGCCGCGCAGACCCAGGTAGCGAGCAGCGGTGCGGGCCAGCAGAGGCTCGGGTTCAGCCAACACACCCTCTACAATTCGAAGCACGGGCCAGTCTCCTCGAGCCAAACCAACGGTAGCCAAGTCGAAGCCCTCGGCCAGCGCCGCGAGGTCTTGCGAAGTCGGGTCGGGGGGTAGGGAGCCACCCAACTGCGCCAGGTGGGCGCGGACCTCGGCCCGCACCTGGGCCAACCGGTCGTGATCGATCGGCTGGCCTGGGTCGAGGGCAGGTCCGTCGCTTGTGGACGTGAGCTCCTCTTGGCCGGACACGAGCTCCCCGCCCGGCGGCGCCATCAACGCTGCGCTGGCCACGGCGTCAGCGCCCGGTTCAGTCGTCGAGTCCGGGCCACCCGAGAGAATGTCCAATCCGGCCCACAGAACCAGGCCCGCCGCGAGGGGCACGGCCCAACGGATCCACTGAGTGCGCTTCGACTTCCGGGCCTGCTCACCTCGATCGGCCTGACGACGCGACCGGACCACGGCCACGGCGTGCTCCACATCCAGGCCAGCGAGCGGCGGTTCGGGCAGACGCGCCAGAGTCTCCTCCAGCGTCTGCGCCCGGCGATCGAAACCTCGGCAGCGGGAGCATTCGGACAGGTGCGCTTCCAACTCCAGCTCGCGCTGGATGTCCAGGGACTCATCGATTCGGCGACGCAGGTCGCGGCGTGCGTGGCGGCAATTCACGGCCGAGTCCCCTCATCCGTCCAAGGCTTCAACCATCCCTCGAGCTTGCGGCGGGCTTTCATGACGTACACCCGGGCGGTGTGGGGCGTGATGCCGAGCACGCTTGCGATCTGCCTGTACTCCAGTCCCTCGTGAGTGCGCATCACCAGGGCCGCCTTGAGTCGGTGCGGTAGGCGCTCCATGCCCGCTTGCAAGGCTCGGACCAGCTCCTTGCGAACCGCTTCATCGTGGGGTTCGGCACCCCTTGAACCCGGCGCCGGCACCTGTGCGGGGGCATCCAGTCGAGCGGTGTGGCGCTGAGTTCCGCGAAAGTGATCGCGACTGAGGGAGACCGCAATGCGAAAGATCCACGTGCCAAAGGACGCTTCAGCGCGGTACCACTTGAGGGCTCGCTGAGCCTTGACGAAGCAATCCTGGGCCAAATCTTCTGCGTCCTCGTGGTTGCCGACGAGCCGGAACAAGAGGGAGTACACCGGCGCAAAGTGCAGTCGCACGAGAGCATCAAAAGCCTCTCCATCCCCAGCCCGGGCGCTCGCGATCCAACGCGCCTCCCGCTTGGCGTGCAACGCCCGAGCCGACCGGTGACCGGTCAACGCCCCCATGGCCCCTTGTTGCACGTTTGGTCCTGCGCTGAATTCTTGCTTGGTCTCTCCGCATGGCTTCCCATCGCGGGCTTGGACGCAGCGCCGGGGGAGCTGTTCACGGCTTTCTTTCCGAAACCGCACACCCCCCTCTAGGCTTCCACCCGGGTCGAGATACGAGGGGGACGGGCATGGGACAGCTTCTGGGAGGATTCTTGAGGAGGCAGAGGGTCATCGCTCGGTCCCACCGCCGATGCCGGGCAAGGGATGACCAGGAGTCGGAGACTTAGGCCCCGGGTTCGTATTCTGTATCCGTCCACGCAGTTTTTTCTTTCCCGGTAGGGTGACTCGGACTGCCACCCCATCCCCTCTAGGAGATCTGATCATGCGCCCCCCCATCGCCCTGCTGGCCCTTTCCCTTTCCGCCCTGGCTGCTGCTGCACCGGCCCAGGAACTGCGCCGCGGCCCCGACCGCGGGGGCGACAGCTCCAGCGCCAAGAAAGACGACATCAAGCCCTACGACGAAGTCGTGCCCGAAGAGGCCGAGACCTCGCGCGGTCTATTCACTGTGCACCGCGTGGATGACCAATTGTTGTACGAGATTCCGAGCGACGGTTTGGGCAAGGACATGCTCTGGGTAAGCCAGATCGCTGCCACCCAGGCCGGACATGGCTACGGCGGGACGCCCTCCAGCAAGCGCGTCGTGCGTTGGGAGATGCGCGGCAAAAACGTGCTCTTGCGCGACGTCAAGTACACCATCCGCGCCGAAGGTGAGGACGCCGTGACGAACGCCGTGCAAGCCACTTCGGTGGCCCCCATTCTGGCCACCTTCCCCATCAAGGCCTGGGGCAAGGACAAGGCCCCGGTCATCGACGTGACGGACTTCGTCGCGGGCGACCCCGACGCCTTTAGCCCCAAGCGCCGACTGGGTGCGTCGAGTTTCGACTCCAAGCGCTCCTTCCTCGAGGAGGTCAAGGCCTTCCCCACCAACATCGAGGTCAAGGTCCTCAAGACCTTCAAGCTCTCTGACACGCCGCCCGCCACATTTGGTGGTGGCCGACCCAGCGGCCGACGCGGTGCTGGCGGAGGCAGCCTGACTGTACTGCAGCACCACTCGATGACCGCCTTGCCCGACATCCCGATGACCCCGCGCCTGTCCGACGAGCGGGTAGGTTTTTTTGGCATTTCGTTTGAGGACTACGCCTCTGAAGAGCACGCCGTTGAACGCGTGAACTACATCGCGCGCTGGCGCCTGGAGAAGAAGGACCCCCAAGCGGACGTATCGGAACCCATCAAGCCCATCGTCTTCCACGTGGGTCGCGGTGTGCCGGACAAGTGGCGACCCTATGTCCACGCAGGCATCGAGTACTGGCAACCCGCATTCGAGGCGGCCGGCTTCAAGAACGCCATCATCGCCAAGGATGCCCCCAGCGAGCGTGAAGATCCCGACTGGGATGCTGAGGATGCGCGCTATTCGAGCATTCGTTGGCTGCCGTCGACGGTGGAAAATGCCATGGGCCCGCACGTTAGCGACCCGCGCACGGGCGAGATTCTGGAGTCCGACATCCTGGTCTATCACAACGTGCTGAAACTCTGCCGCGACTGGTACTTCGTGCAGGCGTCGCCTAATGACGAGCGTGCCCAGCAGCTGCCCCTGCCCGACGACCTGTTGGGTGAACTGTTGGCCTACGTGATTGCTCACGAGGTGGGACACACGTTGGGTTTCCCCCACAACATGAAAGGCAGCTCGTCGTTCACCGTTGAGCAGCTGCGTGATCCCGAGTTCACCGCCAAGAACGGAGTCGAGGCTTCGATCATGGACTATGGCCGCTTCAACTACGTCGCCCAACCCGGGGACGGCGCGCGCCTGATTCCCAAGGTGGGTCCCTACGATTTCTTCGCGATCGATTGGGGTTATCGTCAGTACGCGGATGCCGCAAGCGAAAAGGCCGGCCTCGATGCTCTGCTGGCTAAGCAAGTGGACGATGTGACCCTGCGCTTCGGAAACCCGAACCCTTCCGAGGATCCCTCGCAACAGACCGAGGACCTGGGTTCGGATCCGGTGGCGGCCACGGCCATGGGACTCGCGAATCTGGATCGCGTAGCGAGTTACTTGATCTCCGCCACCTGCAAGGACGGTGAGAACTACGACCTGCTGCGCAACATGTACGACCAGGTTCACGGTCAACGGGGCCGCGAGCTGCGTCACGTGGCCAACATGGTCGGTGGTTTCTTCCAGACCAACCTGTTCTATGGAGATTCCGACCGCATGTGGGAACCCATCGATGCTGATCGCCAGCGCGGAGCCATGGCCTTCCTCTCAGCCAACGCCTTCCGAACTCCGGCGGCACTCGTGAACCCCGAGCTCTTGGCGCGCTTGGAGACCAACGGTGCCGCAGACAAGGTGGTCGGCGGGCAGAGTTCCCTGCTTCGGACGCTACTGTCCGAGGACCGGGTCAAGCGCATGGCGGAACACGCCGCCCACGACCCCAGCGGGGCCTACAGCCCGGTGGAAATGGTGCGCGACCTGTCGGAAGCTGTCTGGCAGGACCTGCTCGCCGAGTCGGCCGAACTCGACCTGTACGCGCGCAACCTCCACCGTGCTCACGTGGAAGCACTCAGCAACGCCGCCAAGGAAGAGGCGCCCAAAAGCGACTTGGCCGGCCTCGCCCGGGGCGAGCTGGAGTGGGTCTTGAACCTGGCCAACGAGCGGCTGCGCGATGTCGAGGACGAGAGCACCCGCCGTCACCTCTTGGACGTGATCGCGCGGGTGGGCGTGGTATTGAACCCCACGGGGACTTCAGAAATCCCCATGGTGGTGCGCACGTCGACAGGCGTCCGTGAAAGCCGCTAGAGCACCTGATGCAAGAGACTTGCCGCGGCGGGACACTCCGCCGTGGCAAGTTTGCTTCTCGGCCCGGGGCTTGGAGTAGTATCGGGCTGGAAGTGCGTCGCGGCTGGCGCCCCTTGAACCCTTGAAGGACTCGTCTATCCAAACCCGACCCGCAGGATGGGCGAGCGGGCGCATGCAACTCTTGCTGCTTGCCGGCTTGGTAGCGAGTTCCTGTGCGGGATCCGACCCTGCCAGCCCGAGCGACGAGCGACCACCTAACGTTCTGTTCCTGATCGTCGACGACCTGCGCTCCCAGCTCGAGCCGTTCACCACAACGCGGCCACTCACGCCACGCATCGACGAGCTGGCGGCTGGAGGTGTGCGATTCACCCGAGCGTACTGTCAGCAGGCGCTGTGCACGCCCTCCAGGAGCAGTGTGCTGACCGGCCGCCGACCCGACACCACACGGGTTTACGATGTACGCACCCATTTCCGCGATGCATTGCCAGACGTCGTCACCCTTCCGCAGCACTTCAAGAATAACGGCTACACGACTCTCTCCCTGGGCAAGGTCTACCACGGCGAGCTGCTCGACGAACGCTCGTGGTCCGAGCCCGCCTACCTCCCGGATCGCACGCGCTTTTACGCCACGCAGCAGAATCAGGAGCGAGATCGCCCACGTCGCCGGGGACCACCCACCGAATCGGCCGACCTGCCTGACGATCGCTACCAGGACGGCGCGTTGGCCAACTACGCCATCGAAGCCCTGAGGCGCGTGAAGGACGGGCCCTTCTTCCTGGCGGTTGGGTTCTACAAACCGCACCTGCCTTTCGTCGCCCCCTCCCGCTACTGGGACCTGTTCCCCGAACAGGACATCGCCCTCACGCCCACCCCGGCGCCACCTCGCAATGCACCCGCCCTGGCTGGGGTCGCCTGGTACGAGCTGCGCAAGTACCTGGGCATGCCCCAGAAGGGTCCGATGCCGGACGATTTGGCACGCCAGCTCATTCATGGCTACCTCGCCAGCACGGCCTTTGTGGACGCCCAGGTTGGCAAGGTCTTGGACGAGCTGGAGCGACTGCGGCTCGACGAGAACACGATCGTCGTGCTGTGGAGTGATCACGGTTGGTACCTGGGTGACCATGGGCTGTGGACCAAGATGGGCACCTTCGAGCAGGCCATGCGGGCTCCACTGATTGTGCGCGCCCCGGGTCAGGCGACGGATGGCGCGGAGTGTGATGCGCTGGTCGAGTTGGTCGACCTCTTCCCGACCCTTTCCGACTTGGCGGGGCTGCCGGCATGTGACGGGGTGCAAGCGGACAGCTTCGCGCCCCTGTTGCGTGATCCACAGAGGCCTTGGAAACGAGCTGCATTCGGCCAGCACCCCATCCCTGGCCGCGCCATGGGCTACAGCATGCGCACGGATCGTTACCGCTTCACGAGCTGGCGGAAGGACGGTGACGCCAGCGTCGAACTGGGCGTCGAACTCTACGATCACCTCCAGGATCCGGGGGAGACGACCAACCTCGCAGGCCACGCCGACCAGGTCGCCTTGGTCGATGCCCTGCGCGAGCAATTAGATGCCGGCTGGCGCGGCGCGCGCCCCAAATAGCCGCCGCTCTGGGCGGGAAGCGACGGTCCGCTCCGCTACACTGGGAGCATGAGCATCCTCAGCACCACTCTTCTCGCCGCCAGCCTGACGCCCATCCCGGTGCAAGACGAGGCCCAGGCGCGTTGGCCTCAGTTTCTCGGGCCGACGGGCAGCCCGCGCACGGAGGCCCAGCCGGCGACCTTGACCTTCGACCTCGAAGACGACCTCTTGTGGCGCACACAGCTGCCCCAGGGGGCTTCGTCCCCATGTATCTGGGACGATCGCATTTTCCTGACCGGTCACGAGGACGGTCGACTGATCATGCTGGCCTTGAGTCGCCAGACCGGCGCCGAACTCTGGCGCCACTCGGTCGAATTCACGCCCCCAGCCGTCTACGGCCACAACGACGCCGACCCGGCCGTGCCGACAGCTTGCACCGATGGTAAGCGGGTCCTCTTCTACTTCGGAGATTGGGGGCTGATCGCCCGCGACTTGGACGGCAAGCTTCTGTGGGAGAAGCCCCTGGCCGTGCCCGACGACGCGTTCTTCGGGATCGGGACCTCCCCCATCCTGATCGACGACAAGGTAATCCTGTCCCGTGATGGCTGCCCCGACTCGGCCATCCTGGCGTTCGACGCCGTGGATGGCGAGGTGCTCTGGCAGGTACCACGCTTGGACTTCACCTATTCCTTCGGTACGCCCTACGTGTGGAATCACGCCGGCGGCAGTGAGCTGATCGTCGCCGGAACCCAACGTCTGACCGCCCTCGACCCGAACAGCGGCAAGGAACTCTGGCGCGTCAACGACCTCTGCGGATTCGTGTGCACCACACCCGTTGGCGATTCCGAACGTCTCTATTTTGCGGCCTGGGCCACGGGCGGCGCCACGGGCCAGGAGCTCGTCGAGTCGTTGTTCGGAGATGAGACGTTCAACGCTGCCCAGCTAGCGGATGCCGCGGCCGCTTTTGCCCACCTGGACGGGAACGGCGACGGCCAAGTGACCATCGAGGAGCTGCCGCCTTGCCGGGCCAAGGACGCCTTCGGATTCTGCGATGCCAACCACGACGGTCACTGGGAACTGGATGAATACGTCCCCTTGCACAACCTGCCCAAGGGGCCCGGCAAGAACTTGATGATTGCCGTGAATGCAGGCGGGGAGGGCGACGTCAGCACCAGCCACGTTGCTTGGAGCCAACGCCGTGGTCTTCCCTACGTCGCATCACCCCTCTTGCACGAAGGTCGCCTGTGGCTTGTGAAGACCGGTGGCTTTGTCACCTGCATCGACCCCGCCAACGGCAAGCCTCACTTCGATCGGAAGCGGCTCGATGACCGCGGCGAGTACTACGCCACGCCCCTCGGCGTGCCTGGGCACGTCGTCGTGGCCTCCGACGCGGGGACGATCTACGTGCTCAAGTCTGCCAGCGACTTCGAGATCCTGACCACAGTCGACACAGGCGAACCCATCCAAGCCACTCCCGCTGTCGTCGACGGGACGATCTACGTACGAACGCAAACGAGTCTGCTTGCGTTTGGCCGCTGAGAACCCAGGTCCGTTCGCGCCGAGCCTGCACACCCTCCTCCATGAACACCCGTTGCCTCCCTCTGCTTGTCCTTGCCCTGTTCGGAGCGGAAGCGCCCTAAGCAAGCCGTCGAGACCCGCCGCACTTGAACACCTACATCGCACTCTTGCGCGGCATCAATGTCGGCGGGTCGGGTCGACTGCCGATGAAGGAACTCGTTGAGCACTTGGAGAGCCAGGGGTGCCGCAGCGTGCGGACCTACATCCAGAGTGGGAACGCGGTCTTTGAACACGCCGCAGCAGCTCCCGTGCTCACGCGCCAGATTCGGGCCGCCCTGGGTGCCGCCCTGGGCTTCGAACCCGCGCTGCTCCTCATGACTCCCAAGCAGCTCACGCGCGCCGCAAGCCGCAATCCCTTCCCAGAAGGCGAGCAAGATCCGGCCAAACTGCATCTCTACTTCCTCGCCGCCCGGCCCAAGCAACCCGACCTGGACCGGTTGCAGGGCATCGCCAAGGCCAACGAACGATTCGCCCTTGAAGAGGATGTCCTCTACCTGCACGCCCCCGATGGAATCGGTCGCTCCAAGCTGGCAGCCAACGTGGAGCGGGTCCTCGGGGTTTCTGGAACAGGCCGCAACTGGCGAACGGTGCAGAAGCTTCTCGACCTCACGCAATGAACGGGATGCCCCCCCGGCCTGCGATCCAGGGCCAAGAGACAAGTCAACAGCTAGGGCTCGGCCAGCGTAGGCCAGGTCTCCAACACGCCTGCAGGCACCGACTTCGTTCAAGTGGTCGCGGGGTTCTGGCATTCACTGTCCCTACGCGAGGACGGTTCCATGGTTGCCTGGGAAAGGGACCGGGAGAACCAAGTAACTGACACTCCTGCTGGAACGGGTTTCGCCCTGTTGGCGTCGGGGGCCTACCACTCCCTGGCCCTGATCGACGTCGACATTTGCAGCGTCGTGTTCTGCGATGACGACGGCAACAACCTGGGCGACGTCTCCCTCGGCAGCTGCGATTGCTCGAATGGCTCGATCCCACTCGACCTGAGCACGGGCTTCGTCGGACAATTCACCTACCCGCTGCACCGGCAACACCTGGTGCGTCCAGTACTGGCACCGCGACGGCATGCCCCCCCACGCTTCTCGAAAGGTGCCTCAGGGATGATCAACTAGCCTGCGCGTCACGAGTCCGCCTGGCCCGGGCTCCCCGTCGTGGGCAGCCAAGCCAAGAATCCGACCAGGGCCAGCCCCAGCCCAACGAGGCCTGCTCGCCACCAGAGGCCCTCGACAAGCACGACGGATAGCGAGAACGTGACGACCACAAGCCCGTAGGCCCGGTGTTTGGCTTCCCGCGGCACGGTATGGTCGCGCTGCCACTGGACCAGGTAGGAGCCGAAAAGGGGGTTGGCCATGAGGCGACGGTGAAACGCTGGCGACGTTCTCGCGAAACAAGCCGCCGCGACCAACAGGAACGGTGTGGTCGGCAGCAAGGGCAAGAAGGCGCCGACCGTTCCGAGCACGGTGCAGAGCAGCCCAGCGGGAAAGAGAATCCAGCGC